>Ga0207711_10000025_pt1 | contig 289972 bp, 297 predicted proteins | sample KBSS34metaG_FD_184401 | JGI IMG/M metagenome (GOLD analysis project Ga0207711, IMG submission 184401) | Switchgrass rhizosphere microbial communities from Kellogg Biological Station, Michigan, USA - KBS S3-4 metaG (SPAdes) (version 2) | ecosystem: Host-associated > Plants > Roots >...
GGTTATCTGGCAGGACAATCGAAGATGGATCGCCTCGTCTTCTTCGTCGAGCATCGACAACTCCAGATCGGCAGCGGGCGGAACCCTGTCTACCCACGCCGAATCAAGCATGACCTGGCAAGTGGCACAGGCTGCAGCGCCACCACATTCCGCCTGAATGCCCGGTACGTCTGACTCAAGGGCAGCACGCATCAAAGACATGCCTTCCTCGACATCACGGACGTGATCCGTCCCGTCGGCGGATTTATAAATTATCTTAGGCATAACTCTCCCGGTCTTTCTATTTCGTCTGCCAGACGAGTGGCAGTTCGACGGGCTGTACGATCGCTGCTAAATAATAGGTAATATCGGCATCGGGCGCCAAACGGAACTCTGGTATTTCAGATAAAAACTCTTCCAGAGCAATCCGCATTTCTCTTCGGGCCAGGTGCATGCCAATGCATAGATGAGGGCCATATCCAAAGCTGACGTGGCGCGCATTGCGATCGATAATGACCTTTTCGGGGTCATCGTACGCCTCCGGGTCATGCCCTGCCAGGAACGTAGGCAGGAGCACCTTGTCTCCCGGCTTGATCGTGACGCCCTTCAACGTCGTTTCCTTGATGCACTCGCGCGACGTGGCCACTGACGCGTAGAAGCGCATCATTTCATCGATCGCACCTGGGATCATTTCCGGGTTGGCTCTCAACCTGGCCTGATCTTCAGGGTTCTCGGCGAGGTGATGGAATTGCCAAGCCATGTTCGTGGAAACAGTATCCAGCCCGCCGATGAACAGGTTGAAACAAAAGCCCAAAAGCTCCTTGTCATTCAGAACACGGCCGTTCTTCTCCGTCTGAATTCCAAAGGTGATGAGATCGTCTCGCGGATTTTTTCGGCGATCGGCCATTTCTTCCTTGAGATAATCGACAACGGCACGCGTGGCTTTGATAATTTCCTGAATATCGGGCTCGTGAAGCAACTTATGCTCCCATTGCAGAAACTCACCCACCCGCTCCTGGGGCAAGCCCATCAATTCCACGAAAACCTTGATCGGAAATTCGAAAGCAAAATCCCGCATGAATTCGCAATGACCGCGATCACGAAAGCTGAGAACATATTCGCGAGCATATTGGCGAATCTTGTCTTCGAGTGCCGCCATGCGCTTTGGCGTGAACACGGGGTTGACCAATGCTCGCAGGATTGCGTGATCCGGGGCGTCCGCTTCGGCGGGAACAAGAAACCAATCCTCCCCCAACAATCTGGCAAACGGGGCGAAATCCCGGGCGCAGAAATGCTCCTGGTCGTTATAAACCGTGTGGAGATCCTCAACCTTCCGGGGGATCCAGGCGCCGCGAATGCCATTGTAAGCGCGCTCCGCCCAGAAAACTTCCGGTCCATCGTGATAAGCGGGAATGAAGCTGTGCGGCCTAACCTTGGTTTTCGCGCCAAGGATGAAGGGAAACGGCCGAATTAGCTCTGGCGGCACATGCCCCGGCGTGGGGAACAAATGTGCGGGGTCAACAGACGGCGTTTCAATCACCGAAGCCGTTTCCCGATCTTGAACCAGTTCCATGATATTATTCTCTCCAGCGTGACGGCAGGCGGCTCTAGCTGCCAATCTACACCAAGCGTAGGTGACACGACATATCATGCAAGATACAAACTTGCCGAATATCGCGGCACATTTGCCGGATGTCGGAGAAGATGGTGCAAACACATAACTGGGATGATCTTCGTTTCTTCCTTGCGTTGGTCCGGGGGGAAAATCTCGACAGTGCGGCGCGTCTTCTGAAAGTTGATGAATCGACCGTGCGGCGGCGAATCGCGGGCCTCGAGCGGCGATTTGGTGTTCCCTTATTTGAACGAAATGGTGCGGTTGCGCGAACCACTCGGGCAGGTGCGCTCCTCCTTCAACCTGCCGAACTCATCGAGGAAGCAATTGCTGCTGCAGAAACCAAAATAGCGATAGGCGGCAAATCGGTTGCCGGCACTGTGAGGGTTGGAGCACCGGACGGCATAGGCAGTCTGGTTCTCGCACCAGCATTGGCGAGGTTGCGGGATGAAATGCCCGATATGGTCATCGAGTTGGTCACACTGCCGCGCCCGGCAGATATCTCCAAGCGTGAAGTGGATATTGTCCTTCTGCTCGAACGACCAGAAACAGGGCGCCACAAGATTCGTAAGCTTCAGCCGGTGTCGCTGCATTTCTATGTCTCCAGGACATATCTCAGAACCCATCCGCCAATCGAAAGCCTGTCCGATCTTTCTGGGCACAGGATCCTCGGATATGATCCCGACAGCGATTATGCCGAAGCTGCCATTCGCCGCCTTCTGGACATGGGAATAGCCCCGGATGGCGGCTTCATATGTTCGAGCGTATTTGCTCAGGCGCGTGCCGCGGCCGGCGGCGGCGGAATAGCATTGCTTCCTGACTATATTGTCGAACCCGGTCTCGATCTTGTGCCGGTGTTGCCTAACGAAATATCAGTCATCCTCGATCTTTGGTTGCTGACGCACGCTGACGTAGCAAGTCGGGCCCGGGTTCGTGCGGTTGCGAATGTCATTTCCCGAGCGTGCAGCAAACTCGCAATACAATGAAACTCCGACCTGGCCCGCCAAAGGTCAGGTTACGCTGCGGCCACTGTCACGCCCATGCGATGAGGTGTACCCATCAACCGGATGCGCCGGCAGATGGACATTCGACAGGAGATGCGCGTGAAAAGAATGCAGGATAAAATTGTCATTGTTTCCGGCGGCGCAGGAGGAATTGGCAGTGGTATCGCGCGACGCATGACAAGCGAAGGCGCGACCGTACTGATATCCGATCTCAACGTCGAAGGGGCGCAGGCCGTGGCCGAAGAGATCGGCAATGGATCATCCGCTGTCCAGTTCGATCTCTACGATCAGTCATCGATCGAAGCGATGGTCCGCACAGCAATCGATCGCTATGGTCGGCTCGATGCGCTGATCAACAACGCCGCTGACACGTCTCTTACTTATACCGACAAGATGGTGCTGGACACCGAGGTTGCCACCTTCGACAAATCGATCGCGGCCAATCTGCGGGGCGTATTCATTGCGACAAAAGCCGCCCTGCCGCACTTGCTGGCAAACGAAAACGGCGGAGCGATCGTAAATATTTCATCGGCGTCCGCCCTCGTCGGCGACACGTGGCTGGTCAGCTATTCGACTGCCAAGGCAGGTGTGATCGCTCTCACGCGGAATACGGCCGTGCAGTATGGCAAGCAGGGAATTCGCTGCAATTCGATTTGCCCTGGCTTCATCGCACATGGCCGCGCACGTGAAATGATGGCAGACACAATGAAGTCCGTGCTGGACGTCTCCTATGTCAGCCGCAATGGCGCGCCCGAGGATATCGCGGCGGTGGCTACTTTCCTGGCATCGGATGACGGTATCTTCATGAGCGGTGAAAATATCGTTTGTGATGGTGGCCAATCGGTTGCGGCGGGAGCCTGGCGATCAGGTGAAATCAAGAACGTCGGATAAATATAAGCGGATTGGAGAGGTGCATGAGCGACAGGGTGAAAGACCGGGTAGCGATCGTGACGGGAGGGGCTGCGGGTATCGGCGCCGGTACGGTAGAACGCCTGCACGAGGAAGGTGCGTATGTTGTCATTTGTGACCTTCAAACACAAAAGGGCGAAGCTCTCGCGGCCCGTCTCGGCGGCCGCACGCGTTTCATCCATACGGATGTCACGCAAGAAGCCGACATTGAAGCGGCGGTTGCCCTGGCAATATCGGCATTCGGCAAGCTGGATATCATGGTCAATAATGCCGGCATCCTTGGCGCCGTTGGCCCGCTCACCGAAATCGATGAAAAGGCTTTCGACAAGACGCTTGCAGTAGATCTGAAGGGCGTATTCCTGGGCATAAAGCATGCCGGGCGTGTCATGATCGCGCAGGGGTCCGGCTCGATCGTTTCCACCGCCAGCGATGCCGGGCTGATGGGGGGATTGGGTCCTGCCGTCTACACGGCCGCAAAGCACGGTGTCGTCGGCCTGACCAAGGCCGCTGCCGCGGAGTTCGCACAGCATCGCGTCCGGGTAAACGCTGTAGCGCCCAGCGGGACGGTGACCGAACTTGCCGCAGCAACTGCCATGGGTGACATCACCCGCCTCGCGGAAACAGCGGAATTAATGGGGCGAGGTGCTCCTCTGGGTCGCGCATGCCTGCCGCGCGATATCGCCAACGTAATCCTGTTTCTAGCGAGCGATGAATCTGCGTTTGTGACCGGCCACACTCTATGCGCCGATGCAGGCTCAACGACCGGAAACAAGCCTCCTCTCCATGCAACTGTGGCGGGAGCGCTCATGCTGGAGGCTGGCCGTACCGGATAAGGATTATAGCAGCGTGCCGCCATCAACGAAATGGACCTGTCCGGTAACAAAGCTGGCGCGTTCCGAGGCAAGATAGACAACCGCTGCCGCAATTTCCTCGGGTCTGGCCATGCCGCGAGGCAGGAGCTTTGGACGGATCATTCTCGCGAGACTTTCGCCACGCTCCTGAATGGCCCGCGTGATGATTCCGGTATCGGGGTGATATCTGCTGCCGCTACTGGTATCGCGCGCTGGATCTTCCGGCATGGTAGCGTAGGGCGCCACGCAATTGACAGTCACGCCGAATTCGCCGACCTCTTTTGCGAGCACCTTGGTAAAGGCATGGACCGCGCCTTTAGAGGCTGAATAAGTCGCCAGCATGTAATCGCCCACCTCGCCGGCGGTAGACCCGATGTTGACGATACGCCCGGATTGGCGCGCGATCATGCCGGGCAGCACCGCGCGCGTCATCCGCAAATTGGTTTTGAAGTTGAGATCGATATCGCGGTCCCAAATGTCCGGATCGGACTCGGCGAACAGCCCAAAATCGACATTGCCCCCCACATTGTTGACCAGCACATCGACAGTGCCAAAAGCATCGTCTGCCGCATCTGCAATGCGTTGGCCGGAATCCGCTTCCAGCATGTCGACACAGATAAAGCGGGCGTCAGGCGCACCCAGGGAAACTGCCTCCTTCGCGACACGCGTTCCCTGCGCGGAATCCCGGCCAACCAGCAGCAAGCACATCCCTTCCGTGCCAAGAGCGAGCGAAATAGCCTTACCGATGTTCGCGGTCGCACCGGTAACTATTGCCACTTTGTTTGCCAGTCCCGTGTCCATCCCTCTCTCCATTTTGGTTTCGTGATCTACACATTGACTCGTTTTGCCGGTGCTGCATAGCGTCCCGTCGTTACATAAAATGATCGAGAGGAAATGGGGAGGTGGCAACTGTGTTGGATGCTGCGCGCGAGGCAGCTCAAAAAGTTGATCTTTCGAACCGGGTAGCGATCGTGACGGGAGCGGGTTCCGGCATTGGCCGGTCCATGGCGCTGACGTTTTCCGCTGCGGGCGCAAAGGTCACGGTCAATGATATTATTGCCGAGCGCGCGCACGAAACGGTAGAAATGATCGTTGCCAGCGGCGGCACGGCAGTCGCCGCCGTCGCGGATATTTCGGAAGAGGCGGCCGTCAATGCGTTCGTAACGGAAACCGCGGATCGCTGGGGCCAGATTGACATTCTGTGCAACAATGCCGGCATCATGGACCAGATGGCGATGCCCGAAGACACGCCCACGGATCTTTGGCATCGGGTGATCGCAGTCAATGTTACTGGTCAATTCTTTGTCAGCCGGGCCGCACTTCCCCATATGCTGAAACGTAAATCGGGCTCGATCATCAACACCGCCTCGATCGCAGGCATACGCGGTGCCAGCGCTGGCCTCGCCTATACGGTTTCCAAGCACGGCGTCGTCGGTCTGACTCGCAACATCGCCTGGGCACATGGCCCGAACGGCATTCGCTGCAACGCCATCTGCCCTGGACCTACGCAAACCAATATCACAGGCGGGGGTGGGCTCGAGATCATGGATCCGGCCGGGGTGGAGCGGCTGCTTCCGGTCCTCAGCCTCGCCGATCGTTCGACCGGGCCACAGACCATGGCGAATATCGCGCTATTCCTCGCGTCAGACGCGGCAGTTTACGTCAACGGGACAATCATTCCCGTGGATGGCGGTTGGATGGCAGGCTAGGGTGCAGACCCATTATTTACGAGGATCGCGACCTCATAAATAATGGGTCTGCACCCTAATTAGCGGCACCGAACAGTATAGCGCCGCCGATGAATTCGGCGGCGGCGCAATCTTCCCATTCTCCCATACCTACGCAACCCGTCAGAAAAACCCTAACGTCCTGCAAGCACTTCCCCGGCCAACTGACCAAGCGTAGCGGTCGGGTCGTTTCCCATATGCGAACGGGCAGCGTGCAGATCGAGCCATGCCTGGGTAAGCGGGGAATCGGTGCGAATGCCCCTTCCACCCAACAACAGCATAAGTTCGTCCACCAAGGCGGATATCCGCCGCATCGAGCTGGTCAGCTGAGACCGATAGAGCAACACTTCGCTCATCGTCATTTCCTCATCGGCATCGACGCATTCGAGCAGCCGCCCGAAGTTTCGCTTGGCAACCAGGTCTAGGGCGTCGAGTTCCATCTGCACCCTTCCGATCGCGGACAGGAAGACCGGGTTTTCACGGGACGGCGCATTTCCGAACCCGGCAACGCGCGTGCGTGTCGTTTCGGTGAAATAATTCAAGGCACCTCGCGCGGTTCCCACACCGAGATTTGAAACCATGCTTGTAAACATATGCATCCACGGCAAGCGATACAGCGCAGGAAGTTCGGAAGAAGCTGGCAGCGGAAGCATTCCCGGATCCGGGCAGTAGGTCCGGTGGGTCGGTACGAACACCTCATCAACGACTATGTCGTTGCTGCCGGTTCCGCGCAAACCTATCACATGCCAGACATCTACAATCTCATAATCGGACCGCGGAACCAGGAACAATCGCATTTGAGGCGCTTCACGCCCCTCCCCTGGGGGAACGATACCGCCGAGCAAAGCCCAGTCGCAATGGCTCGAACCGCTCGAAAATGTATGACGCCCGGATAGAAGGAATCCGCCTTCAACCGGCGTCACCTTGCTCACCGGCTGAAAAGACGACGAAACCAGCGCATAAGGATCTTCGCCCCATACATCCATCTGCGCCTGGGGACTGAAACGGGCGAGGAAAAAGGCCTGGACGGAAAGAACGCCATAGATCCAGGCGGTAGACGCGCAAACCTCTGCAAAAACGTTCTGGATGTCCAGCACGACGCGAGGATCCAGTTCGAGCCCACCCCACGCCTGCGGCTGCAGTGAGCGAAACAGCTCTGCATCCCGAATCTCTGCAACGGTTTCGGGCGACAGATCGCGTCGCTCGTTGGTCTCCGTTACCCGTGCGGCGATGGCAGGAAGCAATGCCCTGGCACGGTCCATCAGCTCAGCATTTGTGGGCCGGGCGATTGCGCTGACTGCCTTCAAGGATCCTGGCATTATCTGTCCTTTACTTCGTAAATATCGTCATAATGAAAGATCAAAAATTATCATAAGCCTGTCAGGAGACAGGAATATCGCCGCCCCACCGGAATATTATCTCGGGATTGGCAATCTGACTTGCCAGAAATGCGTCCGTGTCTTGCGCGCGCCTCACTACAATTTCGTGAATGCCTTCATGGTGGGTGTACACCATAAACCGGTTACGGCGTACAGCCTCCACCACGAGGTGACCGACGTCTTCACTTGATATGAGGGAAAGCTGCTTTCCTGGGCCGTGCACGTCATGAGGTCTTCCAAAACTTTTCAGCTGCGTTGCGATTTCGCTTTCCACTGGCCCAGGGCAAAGACAGGTTACGCCAATACCTTTTGGCCACAAATAATGGGCTAATCCCTCAGAGAGATGAACCAGAGCCGCCTTGCTGGAGGCGTAGGGAAGGCGATCATAGCCAAACCCATATAGTCCATCGACGGATGCGGTATTGACCAGATGCCCGTGCCCCTGATCGATGAGGATCGGCAGGAATACCTTGTTACTTCGCACGACGGAAAAGAAATTGATGTCCATCACGCGCTGCCATTCCTCGTAGGGAATATCCTCCGGCAGGCCGGTGCTGATTGCGACGGCATTGTTCATGACGATGTCAACACGACCGAATTGGCGCAACGCTACCGCCAAGATCCGTTCGAATGCGCCGGGCTCAGCGATATCGACGGCGAAGGCAATCGATGATCCACCTTCCACTTCGATGGCGTGGGCAACAGCTTCGATCGGTTCCGATCGCCGGCCTACGAGAACCGTTTTTACGCCCTGCCTTCCAAACTCCAACGCCGTAGCGCGACCTATACCGGTTCCTGCACCGGTGATGATGGCCACCTGATCAGCCAGCGATTTCATATCAGCAACAATTTAATTTGAGACCGGACACCGACCAATCCATCGCCACCAGCCGACCACTGCTGGACAGGGTCACAAAAGCAGTTTTGAGATCGGGGCCACCAAATGCGATATTTGTGGTCAGTAAGTCCGAGGTTACAACTTCTTCCGATATGCCGCCTTCCGGCGAAAAGACGAGAATCGCGCCGCCTCCGCAAGACGCCACGCAAATGTTTCCGGCACTGTCGACGGCCAGGCTATCCAGGAATTGTCCGACCTTCCCACGCCCCAGAATCTTGCCTTCCATGGGAGGCCGACCTTTGCTCCAGTCGACTTGGCCAGGCGCTTTGAGCGGAAACGCCCAAAGATACGAGGTAAAAGTGTCGGCAACATAAAGCGTGCCGCCATCAGGCGACAGCCCAATTCCATTGGGCGTTTCCACGCCAAAGATCGCTTCTTCGATGTGAGAGCCGTCAGTCTTTGCGTAATATACCGCACCGCGCGTACGCACCCGATCACGATTTCTGCCAAAATCCGTGAACCAGAAGCCACCGTCTGCGTCGAAAACGATATCGTTTGGCGCCCAGAAAGGCGTTGCGTCGGTTGACGCATAGACGGTTTCGAATGCGCCTGTAGACACATCGACCGCCTGTATGCTCCCCGGCGGCGTGTCGAGCGGAGCATCCGAGGGCACCATCACGTCTTCGGAAATAGCCGGCCCCAATCCCCCACTATTACAGACATAGCAGCGCCCGTCCGGTCCCATCGCTGCGCCATTTGGCCCCCCTCCCAGGTCTGCGACCACGGTTTTGCTTCCATCAGGTTTGACACGCGTCAGCGCGCCGCCCATCACCTCGACCACCAGCACGTCCCCATCGGGCAAGACAACCGGCCCTTCCGGAAAGCGCAGGCCTTTCGTTATGTCCCTTACTGCCATTCGTCTCTCCTTTGGCGGGCCTTTCAGCCGTCCACCATGTCCCGCTCGAGCGTGTGGCTAGCCAGCCAATAGTGAACGCTGCCGCCGAAAAGTAATATGCCAGCTACCGACAGCGCTACACGTAAACCAAAGCCCCTGCTCTCCACACAAAAGGCTAATGCGGGTTCTGCCATGCAGCGCAGTCCTTCGACACCGAGAGCATCGATCTTCCATTGGGCCAGAAAATCGCTGAGGATGCCCAGCAGAGGTGGCCCGACGGCATAGCCAAACAGATTGCCCATGATGGTAAAAATGGCGAGCGACGTTGCCCTGATCGCAGTCGGGGCGACGCTGCTTGCCACGGCAAAGCTGACCCCCGGGTAACTGTTGGTGCACAGGGAGCCCAGAAAAAGTAACGGAATTGCCATTGCCAGAGGCGCCCAGAACGCCGCGGCGTAGGATGAGCCACCGATAACGAACGCAACCGCCACGACCAACGTACGGCGAGACGGCGCCTTTTTTGCCACGGTATCAGCCAGAAACCCGCCAAAAAATGCGCCGATCATTCCAAAAATACCGCCCGCAAGGCCGACGACGAGCGATGCGTTTGCGAGCGACAACTCGTGAACGCGCATCAGGAACGAAGTCATGTATTGCATGATGAACGACGCGCAAAATGATGCGTAAATACCGGCTACGCAGACGTGAATGTAGCTCTTTCGGCTCACCAGCCAACGAATGGCGTCACTGAATGCTACGGTATCCCGCTGAGCACTTACCTGTCGTACCTCGCGAAGCGTCAATCGAACGAGCAGCGCCAGCGTCACCCCGACAGCACCAAAGCACAGAAAGCTTGCGCGCCATCCATAATGCTCTGCGATCCGGCCGCCAAAAATGGTAGCAAGCAATGCGCCGCCGGGGCCGCCTATTGCGAACACTGCCATCGCGGTGGCTCTGCGGCGAGGAGAAAATATCTCGGATATATAGGACAGGGAGGGTGCCACTGCTCCCGCCTCCCCCACGCTTATGCCAAGCCGCGCGACCAGCAGCTGGGCATAGCTGGAAGCCAAACCGCAGGCACCTGTCAGGCTGCTCCATAAGGCGAGAGCAAGCGACACCACAGTAATGCGATTGGAGCGATCGGCAACGCGCGCAATGGGAATGCTCATCAACGAATACAGGACCGCAAAGGCCGGGCCACCGAGCAATCCCAGCTGAAAATCGCTCAGGGCGAACTCATATTTGATTGGTTCCTGTATGATCCCGAGAAGCAGGCGATCCCCAATATTGAAGGCATTTGTCAGGCAAAGCAAACCAAGCGCATACGCAGCATATCGCGGGCTTATCACCCTTACTTCGGCAAGTTGGCCAGATCGGGCCGTCGAGCCATTTCTTTCCAACAAGCCCAACCGCCACCTCTCCTCTCACACGCATCCTTTTTACAAGGCTCAGGCGTTGCAGAATGATGTTCGCGATTTTTGGTTGTACGCCCTGTCGACAGGAAGGTCGGCTCTTTACCTTCAGACCAACAGTTTAAAGAGCGGCCACCCCTGCCGGTTCCCGCGCCGGACGTTCGAGATTGGTCTCGATGAATTCCGTAACTTTGTCATGATTGCTAAGCCATAACTGGACGGCGCGTTCCACGTCACGCTCAATAACGACGTCCAGAAATTCGCGGTAGTCGGCATGAAGGCCGCGTTCAAAACGCGCGAGATCTGCGAAGGTATGACGAAACCTCAACTGCTGTGCGTACAGCAGGGACCAGGACCACAACAGCCACTGGTTGTCGCAGGCCGAAAAAAGGCGGCGATGAAACTCTTCGCGATGGCCCACATAAATATCGAGACTCGCTTCGTCAGAGACGACCTGAGTGAGCATTCGGCTCGCGATGTGGTAGGAAGAAAGCAACGCCCCTTCCCAGGCCAGGTCGCCATTCTTGATAGACGATCGGAGGCATGGAACCTCCAGGGTGACGCAGGCGTCTGCCAGTTCACGATATCCGGCAGCGGCAATTGGCGCGGCGCGAAAGCCGCTATGTCGTTCGATTACCGCAAGGCCTTCCGCCGTCAGCCGCGACAGAGCCTCCCGAACTGCGGCTTGGCTGAGGCCGAGTTCACGCTGAAGATGCGTTATATTGAGCCGCGATCCTGGCACGAGTTTGCAAGAGATCAGAGCCGTGCGTAGTTGGACATATGCACGATGCGTTAGACTGGAATCTTCTATCATGCACACCTTGCTGGTTCAAATACGAACCCCACGATAATATTTCACGCCCGCGAGCGCAAATAATCGATTACAATTTCGGGTGCACCGACGATAAAAGCGTGATCGAGATCCTCACTGACGAGTTCCACGGGCCATCCCAGTGCCTTTGCGCGGGCGTGCATCGGTACCATCACGTCATTGGGAACGCCCAGATATTCGACAGGCTTGTTGATCGACGCAGCACCGGTGCTAACTGGGCTTACCATGCCACGCAGCGGCATGTCGCTCATGCGATCAAGCATCCAATCCTGCCGCTCCGCAGTCATTTTAAAGGGCTTGGAAGCCGCAATGTCGCGCTGCATCTTGTCAACGCCCGTGCCCACAGGGCCATCTCCAGAAGCAAGCAAGGCTTCGAGACCGGCAGCGTCTTCCGCTGACATGAAACCAAGCGACGCCGAAACCGCCTCGCCGGCCTCCGGCACGATACCATCGAGATACACCACACGCTTGATGCGGTCGCCAGCCTGGGCAACCACCCCAGGAGCTACCGATCCGCCGTAGCTGAACGGACAGAGCACCGCATCACGCACATCCTCGAATTTCAGCGTGTTCACAATGTCCGTTACATGCACGTCATGCGTAACATCGCGCCCGATCAGATGGGAGCGCTCTCCGAAACCGGTGAAGGTAGGTGTCAAAACACGATGACCATCAGCGCGCAGGCCATCGGCGACATATTCCCAGATCCAACCACCCATGCCACCGCCATGTAGAAGTACGAAAGTCGTCATCGTTACATTTCCTCTTCAACGCCGGTCCGCTTTTAAGGCGAAGCACATCGGCGACAGATACCAGATTAAAGTTCTCCACCCATCGCCGCCGAAGCAGGACAGGGCTTAAATTGCTTGTTGTACCTCGAAATTTACAACGAAATCCTCCGGCGGATTTGGCCCCCACAGATAGAACGAATCCGCAGGATCATGGTCTGCCGCAGGCCAATCATGATCGGCCGGAATATAATCGATGTCGCAGCTATACTCCGCGTAGCTGCCCCATGGATCACGAACATAATAGAAGTAGTTTGCCCCGAGTACGTGGCGGCCGAGGCCCCACCCCCGGTCAAAACCCTTACTGGCCATGTGCGCGGCGCCCAGCCCTACGTCCTGGATCGTGCCAACGTCCCAGCTCGAATGGTGCATTCCCGTGCCATTCGACCCGGCAAGCGCGATCAAATGGTGATCGCTACCGTGCGCGCCATGCAAGAACGCAACGATTCCGCCGGAGTGGTCCGACAAACGAAGGCCCAATACCTTTTTGAAGAATTCGATGTCGCGTAAAACGTCGGTGGAAAACATCAGGAAGTGGGACAGCCTGCGAGGATGAACGCGCGGCGCTTTGCTTCGTGAAATCGTTCCGGGCAGACCGGGGCCGATCGAAGTGACGTCGAACTGGCTCTTGGAATCGGGCGAACTTTTTTCAGCGACGCGAACTTCAAGCGGAATACCATCCGGGCTTGAAATCCATATTCCGTTGCTTTCCGCACCGGCGGGCGCATCAATCAGCGGGATACCCAATTGCTCGAAATGCTTCCGGAAGCGCGGCAAGTCGTCCTCGAACGCTCCAAAGGATAGGTGAAGCAGCTTTTTGCGATCGCTCTTGCAGATAACGCCCCAGCGATGGGCGTTGCCAAAGGTGTACAGTTCCAGGGTGTCGCCCACTTCCCGGACGTCGAGACCAAACTCTTCGTAAAAGGTTTTGGCCTCGTGCAGATCCGGCACCGAAAAGGAAAAATGATCGAGAGAGTGAATACCCAGAACGTCCGGCCGACGATTGGTTTTCGCTTGTTCCACAGTTGCCACGCCTGTCCTCCTAAGGTCGGCTGCGCCTACTCGTTAACGACGGGATTGCGCAGCAGACCGACTTTTTCAATCTCGACCTCAATCACGTCACCCTGTTTCATATAGAGTTTGGGGTCGCGCGCGAGGCCAATGCCAGAGGGCGTGCCCATCACGAGGACATCGCCCACTTCCAGCGTTATCCCGCGGCTCAGTAATTCGATCGTCGTCGCTACGTCGAAGATCATATGGTCGGTGGTATCGCTCTGGACAACCAGCCCGTTGAGACGGGTTTCGAGTTTCAGGCCCGATGCACCTGCCGGAAGCTCATCCGCTGTAACGAAAGCAGGCCCAAAGGCGCCCGTTGCATCGAAATTCTTTCCGACCGTCCATTGCGGGGTCATGAGTTGATAATCACGCACCGAGACGTCGTTGAAAACAGAATAGCCTGCGACATGGCTCAATGCGTCGGCCTTCGAGATGTGACGACCCTTTTTGCCGATGATTGCGACGAGTTCGCCTTCATAGTCAAAATCGTCCGAAACCTTTGGCTTCAAGACAGGCTGGCCGTGGCCGACGAGACTTGAATTGAAGCGACCGAAAATCGTCGGAAAGGGGGGCGGCTCGAAACCTGATTCTGCCGCATGCTCGGAATAGTTGAGCCCGAGACAGATGATTTTGGGCGGATTGGAGAGCGGTGGCAGAACTTCAACATCGTCCAGATCGATTACCGCCACATTCTGCAGCGCACTGGCGGCTGAAAAGTCGCCTTTTTCCAGCAACTCGGCGATCGAACCGGGGTATGCCGCATCACCTTCGAAAGCACCGCGCCATTCATCGGCCCCGGTCGCAATGGCCAAGCCCATCTTTCCATCTTTACGATAAGCAAGCAGTCGCATGAAAGTCCTTCCTGAATTCGTCTTCAGCAGCAGCCCAATCGAGCCGCTAAAAATCTCCGGGCCACACAGCATCGGCGATTGACCTTGTCAACCGATCCGGCATCTCCTGCTATGCCGCCACCCATCCAGCAGATTGCGCATCCCGCGCAAAGATCTCCTGCTCGTTGACGAGCAATGTGACGATACTGGCTCTATCAGCGAAGTTTTTCTCATCTTCTGAAATCGCCTTCATCACATCGGAATCCGGGCCTACCATCCCAAGAACATCCGTGCTTTCCAGCCAGAATTCCGGAGATCCGTCATATTCATGCTGTGTGTCGGCATTATGATAGTCGCCAAGTACGTGATTCTGAAAATACCGCTTCAGGAATGCCGTGGCATCATAGTCCTCCATCCCGAGGCGAGCATGCGGGCCGTGCCAATATGCCTGGGAATCGGGACGCGAGATATCTGGTCGCCGTTTGAAGAACACAAGAATCTTTACCGGCAGTGGACGAATTCCGCTGTCGTGAAGCAAACGCTCATCAACCAGCAAGTGGGTTGCTAGCGCGACGATCTCTTCCTTATAGCCCGATCCCGCATCCGACCGGATTGCCGCGACAGCGGCATCCGCCTCGCCGCGGGAATCAAACCAGAATTCCGTAACCGCATCCCATCGAAAAACTGCTTCGTCATCAATCGATCGAACCTCGACGGGGGCGACTTCATTGTGCACGATGCGAATTAAGCCGCCCAGCCGATCATTTTCGAGCAACCCGTTCAAATAATTTCGCCAATGCTGATTGAACGCAACCAATGCGCCAGGATTGGCCGCCCGAAGCAGCAGCATCAATTTGACCGGCCCAGCCATAGTCAGGTCACCAACGACTGTTGTCGAAAAAACGCCCTCACGACACGCAGGAAATCATCCGGCCGCTGGAAAGCAGCAAAGTGGCCGCCCTTGGGCAATTCCTGCCAATCCTGAATATTGAGATAGGACTGTTCGGCGAGAGGACGAGGCCAGCGGAATGGCTCGCCCGCAAAACGGGCAACACCAGTCGGGATCGTGACCCGCGCATGGCTGTAGGCCGACCGGTTATTGTTTTCGAAATAAAGTCTGAAGCTCGATCCGATCGTTCCCGTCAGCCAGTACAGCGTGAGATTATCGAGAATGTGATTGAAGTCGAACACCGATTCCAGATCACCGCCATGGTCGGTCCAGGCATAGAATTTGTCCACGATCCAGGAAGCCAGGCCCGCGGGTGAATCATTGACGCCAACCGCAATTGTCTGCGGTCGTGTTCCCTGAAGGTGGGAATAACCGCTATCCCCTTGCATGAACCCCAAAAAGGCCGCCCAATCCTTCGATTCTTCATCGTTCAAGCCCGTAACGGGAAGAAACGGATTTGCGGGTCCGCCGGGGGCCATGTTGACGTGCAACGCCGCTACATGGTCGGCATGCACTTCAGCCATCCTGCTGGTAGTGATGGAGCCCCAGTCACCGCCTTGAGCGAAATAGCGATCATAGCCCAAAGCGAGCATGACGCCGTTGATCATGTCGGCCGCCATCGCGACGTTCACGCCCTGGCTACGGGTGGGGCCGGAATAACCATAACCGGGCAGCGATGGCACAACGACATGGAATGCGTCGGCCGGATCCTCGGGATCGGTCAAGCGACCGATGATATCGAGAAACTCGACAACCGACCCCGGCCAACCATGAACCAACACAAGCGGCCTTGCGCTCTCAACCTTGGAACGAACGTGATAGAATTGTATCTGTTCGCCACCCACTTCAGCAAGAAATTGCGGGAAAGCATTCAGCCGCCCTTCGTAACCCGCAAAGTCATAGCCATCCTGCCAGTAGGCGCAAAGCTTCTTGAGGTAGCCAAGCTCCGTGCCATAATCCCAACCTGCGCCGGGCAGTTGATCGGTCCAGCGGGTTCTGGCCAGACGATCCCGCAGGTCTTGTATCTCTTCCGGCGAGACCTTCACCTCAAATGGGGTTATGTTCACCTTCGTCATATCCACCTCAAGCCTTTTGGAAAAATCGGGACGTCAGCTCAAAGAGCCATTCCCCCTTCAAGCGGTATAACAGCCCCCGTCACGAAACTTGCCGCGCGCGAAGCCAGATAGACTACCGTTCCACCGATATCCTCGGGCGTGCCGATGCGGCGGCGTGGAACCATGGAGGTCATCATTTCCATGACTTTCGGATCATCGACAGGTGTCAGTTTCGATGCAAAGAAACCTGGCGCGATGGCGTTCACGGTTATGTTCTCGGCAGCAAGCCGCTTACCGAGCGAACCGGTCAGATGATGCAGCGCTGCCTTGCCTGCCTGATAGGAATAATTCTCCTTCGGCCCAATCCGCAAACCACCGATCGAGCCGATATTGATCACTGAGGCCTGTGCCTCGGGCGTTGCGGCATTACGCAACAATGGCAAAAGAGCTTGCGTCAGGAAGAAAACCGACTTGAGATTAAGGTCGATGACAGAATCCCACCCCTCCTCCGTAAAGTCGGCAATCGGCGCATCATACATTGTGCCCGCATTATTCACGAGGATCGAGAGACTGCTTTCCTTGGCTGCAAGCGCCTTCGCGATGGCCCTCGCTCCATCCACCGTGGACAGATCGCCAGGCAAGGGGATGCATTCACCCTGCCCTTCCAGCTCACGCGAAGCCTGTTGCAATGCCTCTTCGTTCCGGCCAACGATGTAGGTCTTTGCGCCTTCCTTGACGAGCGTGCTGGCGATCATCTGGCCAATGCCGCCGCCGCCTCCGGTAACGAGTGCGACCTTGCCTGCGACGGAAAACAGATTGCTCATAGTCTCTCTCAATTATCGTTGCATTTCGTGAGGACATTCACGAATCGGGATTTTCGCCTAAGCTATGGTGTTGGCGAGGGATAGGTCGCACGTTCCTTCGCTGCTCACCTATCCTGTGGAAGGCGCTGCATGTGTCGGATGAAGCTTCGTGCCTCACAAATCTCAGCCTGATGCCTTCCAGGCAAATCCAGAGGAAAGTTCATATGCGTGTAGTCATTACAGGGGCAGCCAGCGGAATTGGCCGTGCAACGGCGGAAATTCTATCCGGGGCGACGAACAACGACCTTTCAAACCGGCTTCTTTTGGTGGACCGCGATGCTGACAGGCTTGCGGAGACTGCTGAAGCCTTGGGGAGCAACGCACATGCTTTTGTCGCAGACCTGTCGGACCCGAATTGCGGTGAGCGCATAGCCAAGGCCGCTCTCGACAATCTCGGCGGGATCGACGGCGTGGCGAGCAACGCAGGTATTATCCTGAGCGGCCCACTCACGACACTTGATATTGATGGTTACGACAAGATTTTCGCCATCAACACGCGGGCAAACTGGCTTCTCGCCAAGGCCGTTTACCCGCACCTCAAAGAAAGCCGCGGCGCTTTCGTCGCCACGGCGTCCATTTCGGCGCACCAGCCTACCCCCGGCCTTGGAGCCTACTCCGCGTCCAAAGCCGCGTTGCTGATGCTTGTGCGACAACTGGCAATCGAATGGGGCCCTGATGGTATTCGCGTGAATTCGGTCTCGCCCGGGCCAACGCTCACACCGATGACTGCTCAGGGATATTCCGATCCCGAACGCCTGGCCCAGCGCGAAGCTTCTATTCCCTTGCGCAAACTGGGAAGCGCCGAAGACATTGCAAACGCAATCGTTTTTCTACTTTCGCCGCAAGCCGGTCACATTTCCGGGATCGACATCCTTGTCGATGGAGCGCTGAATAACAATTTGATGAATGCCACCGGCACTGGCACCGGGCAGGGCACGAAAAAATAGTTGCGATCGTATTTGCCGGACCCGATGGCATGCCAGCCTATAAAAGGATAGGTTTGGACGCAGTAGGGACACGTATCGGCAATCCAACAATGTTCAGTCAGGCAGGTTAATGGATTTTTCGCTTACCGAAGAGCAACAGGCTTTCCGCGATATCATCCACCGCTGGGTGGAGGCGGAAGCGCCCAAGGACTGGATGCGGCAGCTGGAAGCCGATGAAGAAAATTATCCCATAGCGCTGTGGGACAAGATTGCTGAGCAAGGCTTTTTCGGCATCGGCATCCCCGAAGAATATGACGGGCTTGGCGGCGACGTCCTGATGCAGATGATCTTCGCGCGCGAATTCGCGCGTACGGCGGGCGGATTACTGTGGGTTTGGGGTCTGACTTCGTTTGGCGGCGCCAAAACTATTTCCGCAGTCGGCACACCTGAGCAGAAGGAGCGCTGGCTCCGGCCGATGGCACAGGGCAAGCTGCGCGTGTCCTTAAGCATGACCGAACCGGACGGTGGCACGGACGTGCTGGGCGCAATGAAGACGTTCGCGACTAAAACGGATGGCGGCTGGATTCTGAATGGCGCGAAGATGTGGACGACGGCGGCGAAGGTGGCAGATCGCCTGCTCGTGCTCGCGCGCACCGACAAGAATGTCGAAAAGAAGCATCAGGGCCTGACCATGTTCTTCGTCGATGCGAAGACGAAGGGCATCACCTCGTCGTTGCTGCCAAAACTCGGCATGCGCGCCATGGGATCCTGCGAAGTTCATTACGAAGATGTCTTCGTGCCGGATGAGGATGTGCTCGGCGAGCCGGGCAAGGCCTGGTACGCGATGCTGCCGACGCTCAACAACGAGCGGATCATGGTCGGCGCTCAATGCCTCGGTGCGATTGACGGCGTGCTTGAGGATGCAGTGGCCTACATGCTTCAGCGGAAGGCCTTCGGCGGCATTATCGGCCGCTTCCAGGCGCTGCAGCATTATGTCGCTGATATTGCCACTTGGCAGAAGACGACAGAATTGCTGTTGTACAATGTCGCGTGGATGCAGGCCAATAACATGCCATGTGGCGTCGAGGCCAATATGCTCAAGATGGTCGCCACGGAAAATGCCGTCAAAGCGGCGGACCTGGGCATTCAGATCATGGGCGGCATGGGCTATTCGGCAGAAACGGACATGCAGCGTTATTGGCGGGATCACCGTATCTTGCGGATGACGCCCATTTCCAACGAAATGGTACGCAATTCGATTGCGGAAAGCCTAGGCCTTCCCCGATCTTTCTAATGGTAAGGTTTTGATGTCAGATCTCGACGAACTTCCCCCGGCACCCGCCGCTGCAGGCATCTCGCTGGACGGCACCAAGGTCTTTACGATAACTGCCGAGGAAAATGCCAAGCTATGCCGCTCTACCGGCTCTGAACCAGCTTCGGACGGCACCGCACATCCGATCTACTATTACATCGCGACCCAGGTTGCGATGGGCAAGACCGTGGCCGGCGTGTGCGAAGCGTGCGAATTCAACGTTGACGATGGCCCGATGATGGGCAGCTCAGGCGTAAAGTTCACGAAACCGCTGAAGGTTGGCGAAAGCTACAAGGTTACTGGTGAAATTCTCGATTTGGTCCGGAAACGCAGCCGCAAACTCGGCGTTATGGACGTACTTACCTATCGTCTCCGTCTTCACAAGCTGGATGGCACGCAAGTGCTGGAAACCGACAATATCTGGGTATTGCCCAGAAAGGAACTTGTATGAGCTACACGGTAGGAGATGCGATCCCGGCTTTCGTGATCGACAGTGTCAGTCCCGACGCCATGAAGGATTGGGCAGTTTTTCTGGCCGATCCCAATCCCATTCACCTTGATGTCGAAGTGGTTAAGGCAAAGGGCCTCGGCGACAGGGTTATCAATCAAGGACCGATCAACGTTGCTTACATGATGAACATGCTGATGGCGGCTTTTCCCGGCGGCCGAATCGAAGCAATGGATTCGCGCTTCCTTGACAATGTCTATGCGGGTGACAAGGTAGTAGCGAGCGGGTCCGTCACGGCCGTGGACGGCAATGCCATAAGCTGTGAATTCACGCTCGACGTGGAAGGCCGCGGCACTGTCAACGCCGGCACCGCAACCGTTCGTATTTGATAGTTTTTCAAGGAGATTTCTTATGCCCAGCGGGCCATTTTCCCACGTTTGCATGGTCGTTCGTGATCTCGACAAGGCGATAGAAGACTGGACCAAGATCCTGCGCGTGCTTGACCCCAAAAGTCTCGAGAAGCGCATTGTGAAATATGACGAGTTTTCAAGCGGTGCCGACGCGGGCATGAAGTGGGCAACGTTCGTCAACGAAGAATCGACCGAAATCCAGTTCATTCAGCCTGGCCCGGGCACCCCGCTTGGCGACCGGCTGGATAAGGTGGGCGAGCATGTTCATCACCTCTGCTACACCACGGACGACGTACCGGGTGCGATGGAGAAACTCAGGGCCGAAGGGCTGCATCTCCCGGGTGAGGGCAAGACCTACAACGACCCGGACATGACGTGGCAGAAATGGAGCTGGGTCGGACCCAAGAGCACCCATGGCTGCCTGATCGAGGTCGCCTCTCCTTATGAGAGCCACAATGACGGCAAGTGGCATCATGCGCCGGGCAAATTTGCCTATGCCGGATCGGGCGAGCATCCGATCTTCAACGAGATTGTACCAATCGCGGCAGAGTAAGGCGTTTCACGATGTTGTTCGCGAACTTCGTGTTTGAAACCCTCCGGAGTACGCGCGAACGCTTCATAGAAACGGCGACAAAGGTGATGGCGCAGTCCCGGCAGGACCCGGGCTGCAGCTTCACCGCCGATCTCGAAAGAGAAGACCGGTTTCATATTACCGAGCTGTGGAGGAGTTCCGAGGCTATCGCGGAGCATCTCGCGCGGCCACATGCCGTTGCCGCGAGTGCGGTAATCAGTGCTATTACCAAAGTCATTTCCGCCCATGTCTACGAGGGCGATGTCAGTGCCCTGCCGGTAAATATACCCGGAGTAGCCACGGCTTCGTGACCATCGGACGACAGATCCGCATACGTGGTGACGGGCTTGAGCTGGCCGCCGACGCGTTTGGGCCTGAGAATGGCCCGCCCGTGCTGTTTTTCCACGGCGGAGGCCAGAGCAGGCGGTCATGGCAGGGTGCGGCACGAAAGATTGCCGATGCTGGCTACCACGCCTTCAGCCTCGATCTTCGCGGCCATGGCGACAGCGACTGGGCGTCGGACGGTGACTATCTTCTCGATGCATTCGCGCGCGATGTCGAAGCGCTGATCGATCATTTCGATCGCCCGGTGAGCGTCATCGGCGCGTCGCGAGGCGGCCAGGCGGCGCTCGTGGGCGCCTCCCGCCGTCCCGGACGATTGAGTCTGGTTATGCTGGCCGATGTCGCGCCTTTACTGAGAGACGCCGGCGTGGATGACATACGCGGTTTTTTTCAAGCCAGTGTTAACGGCTTCATTGACACGGATGCGGCGGCTACCGCACTGGCAGAACATCTCGGCCAGAAAAAAGCACAGAACACATCAGGCCTGGCAAAGGTGATGCGCAAGGACGCGGACGGACGCCTTTACTGGAATTGGGATCCGCTTACCGTCTCGCCCGAATTCTTGAATCCGCCATCGGAAGGCGTGGCGCTTGAGGAAGCCGCCGCACGCATAAAGGATCCGGTCGTGCTCGTTCGGGCTGAACTCAGCAACATAGTGACTCATGAAAGCGTAACGTTGTTTCGCCAGCTTACCCCGCAGTTGGAAGTGATCGAAGCGAAGGGTGTCGGCCACATGTTCACCGGTGATCGCAACGACGCATTTGCCGAAACGCTGCTCCAGTATCTTGCGCGCTACGCGCCCATTACGGAATGACAGGTACGTCTGCCTTCGTCGTCGGTGGCTCGGGGGGACTTGGTAGCGCAATCTGCCGCGTGCTCAAAAATGACTGGAATAAAGTCTTCGTCGGCTACCGATCAAACAGCGAGAGCGCCGAAACGCTTGCTAAAGAGATCAACGCTACCGCGATTCGCTGCGATCTGACCGATGAAGCGAGCGTTTCAGACTCCATAGCGACAGCAGACGCAGCTTCCGGGGGCATTGGCACTATGATCTTTGCCGGTGGTGTGCCGATTGGTCAGCCGTTCGTCAGCAAGATCGATGAGACGGCTTGGCGGGAAGTCATTGAAACCGAACTTATAGGGTTCATCCGCGTAATTGCCGCGACTTTGCCGATCTTCAGGAAGCGCGGCGGCGGCAATTTCGTCAGCGTCGTTTCGGTCGCAAACTACTGTTATCCTCCCGGAGACGCCCTTTCATCAGTGCCGAAAGCCGGCATTGAATCTTTGGGCCGCGCGATTGCGAAGGAAGAAGGCCGCTACGGCATCAGGGCGAACATGGTCGCGCCTGGCATAATCGACGCGGGGCTGGGCTCTGCCTTCCTGAAAGACCTTTACACGCCGGAAATCTGGGAAACGCAGCGGCAGCGCACCGCGCTCCGCAGGTTCGGGTCAGGCGAAGAAATTGCGGATGCGGTGGCTTTTCTCGCTTCGGATCGCGCGCGTTACATCACGGGTCAAACGCTGATCGTTGATGGTGGTTTCAGCCTGTGAGAGGACAGGCAGGAAACCATAATGGAAGAGGCCGTGGCAAAATACCATAGCGTTGAAGAAGCGCGCGCGATGACGGGCCTGCGTCTCGTCGTAACTGCTCATGTCCCCGGATTGTGGAGCGAGGCGGCCAAGTCCATCTTCGACGCCAAGGACATTCCCTATGTCCTGGTCGAACAGGTGGTAGGCGGCGAAAACCATGCGCTAAAGGAATGGACTGCCCAGACCTCGGGTCCGGTCGCCATTCTGGATGACGAACGACCACGCGTAACGTGGATAGAACAACTCTATCTCGCTGAGCGGATGACCGGCGTACCGCAGCTCATTCCTCACGATATTGACGACCGCGTTCTGATGTTCGGCCTGATCAACGAACTATGCGGAGAAAACGGCTTTGGCTGGAACCTGCGCATGCGCGCCACGCACGCGACTTTGAATGATCCGGCAGCAACGCCCTTCGCCCGCGCGCTCGCCTCTACGCTTGCGTCCAAATATGGCTATGATCCCGCGCTTATCACCGCTGCTCGTGCACAAATGACTGGTATCGTTACGCGTTTACGTGAGCAGCTTGCAGCGCAGCATCGTGCGGGCAAGCGCTTCCTTATCGGCGATACCCTGTCGGCGCTCGACATCTATTGGGCGGCCCTTGCAGGCGCGATCGATCCTCTTCCACCCGAGCTTTGCCCTAATATGCCGGATGACATGCGCGCCGTCTATACCGACCCCGAGTTGAAAGCTCTCGGCGGCGACGCGCTTTTTGCGCACCGCGACGAGATTTATCGAGAGTTTCTCAAACTGCCGATGGATTTTTAGACCATCGCGTCCACGCCCTTATTGGAGAACAGCAATGCTCGATCTGTACGCTTGGCCAACGCCAAATGCCCACAAAGTTTCGATCATGCTGGAGGAGATCGGGCTACCCTATAACGTCATTCCCGTAAATATCGGCGCAGGCGAGCAATTTGAGCCGTCCTTTCTGAAAATCAGCCCTAACAACCGGATGCCAGCCATCGTGGATCACGATGCGCCCGGCGGTCCGGTATCGATTTTCGAATCCGGCGCGATCCTGATGTACCTGGCCGAAAAGACCGGCCAGTTTTGGCCCACCGAAGTGCATAAACGCTACGATGTCGCGCAGTGGGTGATGTGGCAGATGGGGGGGCTTGGCCCAATGCTCGGTCAGGCCAATCATTTCAAATATGTCGCGCCCGAACCAATGCCCTACGCCGTGGACCGCTATGTCAATGAAACCAAGCGGCTGTTTGGCATACTCGACCACCGCCTGACCGACCGCGACTACATCGCGGGGGATTATTCGATAGCCGACATGGCGTCCTATTCCTGGTCCACGATTTTCACGCGGCTTGACATTGCGATCGAAGAATTCCCGGCACTGCAGCGTTGGCAGTCGAGGATAGCGGAGCGCCCGGCTGTGAAGCGAGGGATGGCGCTTCTCGCGGACAAGCGGCAGACATCGCCGCAGCCTGTCGACGAAAAGACGCGTGAGATCCTGTACGGCAAAAAGCAGTTTGAGCGCCGATAATGGTTGAATTCGGAACCCCGCGGCACGAACTCATTCTGCATCAGTATGACATCTCTCCCTTCACGCGGAAGGTAAAGATGGCACTCAGCATCAAGGGGTTGGCGTGGCGCGCCTGCACGCAACCGGTCATAGCGCCCAAACCCGACCTTGTTGCGCTCACACGGGTGGCTATCGCCGTATTCCCGTGCTCCAGATTGGCGCCGACATCTATTGCGACAGCGATCTCATCCTCGCGCCGGGGAAATACACGTGCACTTTCCGCGCAACGGCTTTCAGGTTGAATAAATCCAGCAATATTATCGCGGATCGACCGGCCTTCTGAACCACAAACAGCCGATCAGGCAAATCTCAAGCTTGTTTTCCGCAGGCCACTTTGGTGGGGTCAAAATGCGCGATAGCCGATTATGACGCTCCAGCAAAACCGCTGTCTCGCAAAGATGCGCTCACCATTGTTGCCGTAAAACCCGAAGGTGAGTCTCGGCCAACGGCCACGTGCCTGGGCAGATGCCGGAAAAGTCCCAGCGTCGCGAGAAGCGCCAGCCTAACACTCCTGATATAACACATTGGTTCCTCGATACTTTTTTACCCCGCCAATCTGTAGTTTCTATGATGGATTATTGCAGAATATGGAAACGACTGCCATGGTTCTGCTGTCATTATCGGGACCGGAGAAATTCATGCCGCGCGTGGCGCCTGCGTTGCCGCTCCTTGGGTACTGTGTGTCGGCTTTTTTCTGGACAGCGGCTGCAGTAGCGACCCCCACGATCTCGTTGGAAACACTCAAGGATGTCACCAGAACACTGTCTGATGACAGTTTCGAAGGCCGCGCGCCTGCGACACCGGCGGAAGACAAGACGATCGCCTACATTGCGGATCGTTTCGCCAAGGCAGGCCTGAAGGGCGGTGGTGAGGATGGCGGATGGTACCAGAAAGTCCCGCTGGTCGAGCTGACGGCCAATCCGAATATCACACTTCGGTTCATGGGCGGAAAGACGCCAGTCAATCTCGCCTACAAGACAGACATGATGATCCAGACCTTCCAGGTTCGCCCACATCTCGAGGTCAGGAATAGCCCGGTCGTCTTCGTAGGCTATGGCATCAACGCGCCCGAGCGCGGCTGGAACGACTATGCCGGCGTTGACGTGAAGGGAAAGACTGTCGTCATCCTCGTCAACGATCCCGACTGGAAAACGCCGACGCTGGACGGTCCGTTCGAGGGGCGGGCGATGACCTATTATGGCCGTTGGACGTATAAGCTCGAGGAAGCGGCGCGACAGGGCGCGGCGGCTGCACTCATTGTCCATGACACCGAGCCTGCCGCCTACCCCTTCAGCGTGGTGGTTTCATCATGGTCGGGGCCCCGGCTGTCGTTTGATGAGCCTGATGACCACATGGATCAGTCAAAGGCCGTCGGCTGGATTACCAACGACGCGGCGCATCGCCTTTTTGCTTCGGCGGGAAAAAATTACGATACCCTGATCGCAGCTGCGGGAAAAAAAGGCTTCAAGGCGGTTGCGCTCGGTCTCAAGGCATCCGTCGCGATCGACAATGCCATTCGCCGCCAGGATTCCCATAACGTGATCGGCATCCTGCCGGGAACCGAAAAGCCGGACGAATATGTCCTGTATTCAGCCCATTGGGATCATCTGGGACATTGTGAGCCAATCAATGGCGATGACATCTGCAACGGCGCCGCCGATAACGCGACAGGGATTGCAGGCCTGGTGGCATTAGCCGAGGCGTTTCGAAGTGAAGGAGCACCGAAACGCTCAATCATGCTGATGGCCTTGACCGCAGAGGAATCCGGCACGCTGGGCTCGAAATATTACGCGGCCCACCCCACCGTGCCGCTCGGCAAGATTGCCGGCGTTATCAATCTGGATGTCCTTAACGTGAGGGGCGCGACACGGGATATTGTACTGATCGGCGGCGGCAAATCGGACTTCGAGGATTATCTCAAACACGCTGCCGCACTCAAGGGGCGGACGGTGAAACCCGAACCAACGCCGGAGAAGGGATTTTATTTTCGATCGGACCATTTCAGCTTTGCCCAGCAGGGTGTGCCCGCGATTTATGCCGATCCTGGCGAGGATCTCGTCAACGGCGGAATCGAGCGCGGCAAGATGCTGGAAGAAGATTACACCGAACATCGCTACCACAGACCCCAGGACGAATATGATCCCAGCTGGGATTGGTCAGGCGCAATTCAGGATCTGGGGTTGAACTACACGATTGGCCGAACACTCGCAAATGATGGAAAATGGCCAAACTGGTATTCTTCAAGCGAATTCCGTGCCATACGCGACAAATCTCGAACAGCGGAATAGCCTTTTAGTATGCGCGGGGGAGCATTCTGGACCATCTTTGGCGTGAGCCATGGCGCGCTGCCGCTTGAACTGTGCCGACGAAAAGGCTCGGCATTTTGACGACAGATTCCAGGTCCCGCGGTAGTCGCATGCCGGCCGTTCCGCTCATCATCTTGATGATCGGGCTGGTCGCTTCGCTTGCCGTTGCCTGGCAACTCGCGAAAGTCACGGAAGCTCGCAGTCATGCACGCTTTGACGGGCTTGTCGAAAGCGCGGTGGGCGCGATCAACGCCAAGATCGATATCCAGTTGGCGCTGCTGCGAAGCATGGCTGGCCTCTACGCATCCGATGACGCAGTCAGCCCGGAAGAGTTCAATGCCTATGTCGAACAGCTTGATCTCGAGAAAAACTACCGGGGCACGCTGGGAATTGGATATGCCAGATACGCGGCGACCCCTGCTGATGTCGACTGGGTGAACCACTGGATGGCCACGGAAGGACGCGACCCATCCTTTCGCATGTGGCCGGCAGGTACGCGCGATCGCTACTCAGCGATCCTGTATCTCCAGCCGACAAATGTTTGGAACGAACATTCCATCGGGTTCGACATGATGAGCGACCCCGTCCGGCGGGCCGCAATGCTCCGCGCGGCCGAAACCGGCCAGCTCGCGATGAGCGGCAAGGTAAAGCTTCTTCAGGAACCTTCCCCAAAAATGCAAACCGGATTCCTGATTTACCTGCCGGTATATCAGAACAATCCGGCGGAAGCGCAATTGCCGGCGGCGCGGCGTACGCTAAGGGGATGGATTTACAGTCCGTTGCGTCCAATGGATTTGTTCAGCGTGATATTTGAACGCAGGCAGCAACGCGAAGTTTCCATCGCTATCCATGCCGGTGATCCTAAGGAAGGAAACCTGCTGTATCGCACTACGCCCTCCAATTCGTCGGCGCCCCGCTACCGCTCACTGGTTCCAATCGATATCGCTGGCCAGCATTGGACGGTAGAAGTGGCCACCACGCCATCCTTCGATGCAGAATCCCCGCTTACCTTGCCGTTGACCCTGGGCTTCGCTGGCATAGTCGTCTCGTTTCTGCTGGCTGCGCTCTCGACGTTTCAGGTTCGGGCGGTGCAGGACACCGAACGCAAGGTAGAGGAAAGAACCGCCGAATTGTCGGCGGCAAATCTTCTTTTGCGCGAAGAGTCGGCTTCGCGGGAGGCAGCGGAAGCCCAGGTTCGACAGATGCAGAAAATGGAAGCCGTCGGACAGTTGACCGGCGGGGTTGCGCATGACTTCAACAACATGCTTGCGATCATCATCGGCAACCTCGATTTGGCCAAACGGCGGGCGGGGGATCGCGCCCGGCTGGATCATGTGCTCGACCAGGCCATGGAGGGGGCAAAGCGTGCCGCCGCGCTCACCCAACGGCTGCTGGCCTTTGCACGCCGTCAGGCCCTGATGCCCCAACCTCTGGATGCCAATACGCTCGTCAGCGGGATGTCGGACATGTTGACCCGCACCCTGGGAGAAACCGTTCGGCTACAGACCATTCTTTCCGGCCGGGTCTGGAAGCTATTCGCTGACGCGGGGCAGCTCGAAAACGCTATCGTAAATCTCGCGGTGAACGCACGCGATGCCATGCCCGACGGCGGTCGGCTTACAATCGAAACCGCGAATGCCACGCTTGATGATTCCTACGCACGTTCGCACTCGGAAGTCGTACCCGGTGACTACGTGCTGATCGCGGTGACGGACACTGGGGCGGGAATGCCGCAGGAAGTTCTGGATCGGGCATTCGATCCGTTTTTCACGACCAAAAGTATCGGCAAGGGCACCGGCCTTGGACTAAGTCAGGTATTCGGCTTCGTGCAGCAATCCGGCGGCCACGTGCGGCTGGAGTCCGAGCCTGGCGTCGGCACGACCGTCAAGCTGTACTTGCCCCGCCATGCGACACCCGAAGCCATTGCCGAGCCATCCACTGTTCCCGAAAATGTGCTGCCCACGGGCAGGGAAGCGGAAATCGTCCTCGTCGTCGAGGATGAGGATCGCGTCCGCATGATGAGCGTCGAAACGCTACGCGACCTTGGTTATTCCGTTCTTCAGGCTGACAGCGGCGCAGAAGCACTCCGCATTCTCGAGAAGGACGTGGAGATCACCATGCTGTTCACCGATGTCGTGATGCCCGATATGAACGGCCGCAAACTCGCCGATGCAGTGCGCGCACAAAGGCCCGATGTGAAACTTCTCTTCACCACGGGCTATACGCGAGATGCAATCGTCCATGACGGTACATTGGAGGCGGGCGTAGAACTTTTGCCGAAGCCGTTCACGATCCGCCAACTGGCCACGAAGGTCCGCGCCGTTCTTGATGCGTGATAGACTGTAACCTACCGAATCGCTTTCCAGTGAAACATTGGCCGCTTATGAGCCCGGCCATGACTCATCCTCGCCAGCCTGCCGAATGGGCGCCGCATGATTCCGTATGGATCGGTTTTCCAAGCCATCCGGAGTTGTGGGAGGAAGATCTCGAGCCTGCGCGTGCCGAGGTAGCGGCTTTTGCGCGCGCAGTTTACGCCGGCGGCAAGGGCGAAAAGGTCATCCTCGTGGCAGCAAATGCAGAGGCATCCGCCGCCGCACAATTGCTGGCGGGCGGGTCGGCACAGATCATAGAGCAATCATTTGGGGACATCTGGCTGCGCGATACCGCACCGATCATCGTCAGAAACGAAGGCAAGCGCGCTGCCGTCGACTTTGGCTTCAACTTCTGGGGCGGGAAATACGACCTTCCCGGTGATGACACCATCGGGGCACGGCTGGCGGCAACGACAGATTTCACCCTGCGCAGCGCAAACTGGATCCTGGAAGGAGGGGCCATCGACACCGACGGCACGGGTCTGTTCGTATCCACTGAGCAATGCCTGTTGAACCCCAATCGCAACCCGGAAATGGATCGCGCCACGATCGAGGCAAAACTTGCCGAGGATCTCGGCATGACTCGCATTCTGTGGCTCGGCGACGGCCTCGAAAACGACCATACCGACGGTCACGTCGACAACCTGGCGCGGTTCGTCGGCGAAAACCGTCTCCTGCTGCCGGTCCCGCACGGTGATGACCCGAACAGCGCGATTTATGCCGACGCAATTTCGCGGGCCACCGCCTTCGGCGTTGAGGTCGTTTCATTCCCCTCGCCCGGCCCAGTCTGGCGCGATGGTCAGATCGTGCCAGCCTCCTACATGAACTTTTACATCGGCAATAAAGCGATCGTCATGCCAACCTACGAAGGGGGCTCCAACGAGGAAGAGGCCATTGAGATCCTTGGTGAACTATTTCCCGGACGGGCGGTGGCCGGCATTCCTGCAGATGCCGTATTGAGCGGCGGCGGCAGCTTCCATTGCATCAGCCAGCAGATCCCCTCGCTATGACAGATCATGGTATCATGCTTGCACTGTCATCACGCTGTTCTATCTCCTGTCACTAACCGCAATCCATTGTTCGCACCGCCAGGGTAAGCCATGTCCCAGATCACCGTTGCCGCATTACAGCTCGCGCTCACCGAAAGCGTAACGGAGAACATCGCGCGTGTGTCCGAACTTGTCCGCGAGGGGGCATCAGCCGGAGCGAAGGTAATTCTTCCCCCCGAGCTGTTCGAGAGTCATTATTTTTGCCGTGTCGAGGACGAAGGGGAGTTCACGCGCGCCTTGCCGATGGATCGGCATCCGGCCGTCCTGGCGATGCAGAAGCTCGCGGCCGAACTGGAAGTGTTCATTCCTACGAGTTTTTTCGAGGCGGATGGACCACATTATTATAATAGTCTGGCAATGATCGACGATCAGGGCGCGATCATGGGCCTGTATCGAAAAAGTCATATTCCTGACGGTCCAGGCTATGAGGAAAAGTTCTATTTCCGGCCGGGCAACACCGGCTTCAAGGTCTGGCCGACACCCACCGCCACCCTCGGCGTCGGCGTGTGCTGGGACCAATGGTATCCGGAAACCGCGCGCTCGATGATGTTGATGGGCGCGGACGTGCTGTTCTTTCCCACCGCGATCGGCAACGAACCGCATGATCCAGATCTCGATACTAGCCGGCTCTGGCGGCGTGCGATGGTCGGTCATGCGGTATCGAATGTCGTCCCGGTGGTCGCCTCCAACCGAATCGGGACGGAGAATGGCCAGCGCTTTTACGGCCACAGCTTCATTTGTGACGAACGTGGTGACTATCTCGCGGAGTTCGGCGGAAGCGAAACGGGGGTTCTCACCGCCACGCTTGATCTTGACCTCGCAAAGCGCCATCGAGCGGCATTCGGATTCTTCAGGGATCGCCGGCCGGAGCTTTACGGGCGGCTGGCCCAGGACATCTAAGGGGGAACGATATGAGCGTTGCACGCACCTACATCATGCATGCGGCCGAAGGAAAAGACGCTGATCTGGAAACCGCGCTCGGCAATCTGGCAGACGCCGTTCGCGTGATCGCCGGGAGCGAGGGCGTCGAACTGCTGCGTGATGCCGGCAACGAACGACGTTTCATCTTCATCGAGAAGTGGTCGAGCATCGAAGCGCACAAGGAAGGTGGAAAAGCCCTCGGCAAGGAAGCCTTTGGCCCCATCATGGCCGCACTCGACGGCCCCCCCGACAGTGCCTATTTTGATTATCTAAAGGTTTTATGATCGGATCCCGCAAGACGTCCGCAGTCAAGATATTGACCGCTGCGCAATGGCATGACTGGCAGGTAAGCGGCATATTCGTGGGCGCGCCCGTCGATCTGGCGGACGGCTATATCCATTTGTCCACTGACGATCAGGTGATCGAGACACTTGAGAGACATTTCGCCGGACAGACAGATCTTGTCCTCGCCGAAATCGATCTTTCAATGCTGGGCGATACCGTGAAGTGGGAAACGTCACGGGGAGGCGCGCTATTCCCGCACGTGTATGGCGCGATTCCGCTGGCTGCCGTGAACGTTGCGCATCCGCTGTTCGAACCCGCACTCTGAACCGCGCATACCGTTCAATCCTGTCCGTAACGCGGGTTGATTTTGCGGATCAGCTGCCCGCGCCAGAGCCATTTTCGCTGATAGTTGAAGAAGAACCAGCCGTAGACCAACGTAAAGTACAGAACCAGTGGAGCAAGCGGATCGCCATTGGATCGCATATGGCGAAACAAAGCGAAGTCCGCGCGCCAGCGATCCCGTTCACCGCCGCCGCCATGGATTCCGTAGGCGTTGTCATGCGCGCGGCATCCGCTGTTCCGATTATACTTTGTGCCATCCATGAAGATGCAATATTGCCGCTCGGGTTCAGCCATGGTGCGAGTAAGCAGCCGGAATGACCGCATTCAAGCGTAAAATCTTCTATCTCAGCGGCTTCGATCCCCGTGGTGCCCGGTTCTATCATCAGCTCTACGCGGAACAGGCCGGGTTGTTCAACACGATGGCCAAGCGGGATATCTCGGTCGGGCCTCGCGGAAAGGCACCCGGCGGCAACAACAGCTGGGTGATCAGCGACAATGACGGACAAGCCGAAACCGAAATTATTTTCCTGGGTTGGGACGACATCATTCGTGCGCATTGGGTGAAAAACCCTCTTCGGCTGCTCGGACGATCGCTGAAATCCTATATCGCCTTCTCCAGACAGATGGATTGGCGCCACGGCCGTAAGTTTCCGCGCGGGACGTTGATCGCTTTCTATTATCCCGGCGTATCGTCGATCTTGCTGCCCATACTGATGACGCTGCTGCTCTGGGCCGTCATGGCACAACTGATGGACTGGCCATGGAGCGTACTCGCGGCGCTGGCCGCCGGAATCGGCACCGCATCGTTCATCATCCGCAAGATCCAGAGCTTCTGGCTGCTGCGCTTCATCATCTTCAACGACAGCCTTGCCAGCAATGATCCTGATCCCTTAATCGAAAAGCGGCTCGACGAAATGGCTGCCACGATCAACGCGGCACTGGAAGAACCCTATGACGAGGTGATGTTCGCCACCCACAGCAATGGTTCAATCCTTGCCGTTCCCATCATGCAGCGGCTGCTTGCGCTGAACGACGGAAAGATGCCGGACAAATTCGCATTGATGACGCTGGGCTCGTGCATACCTCTCATCGGCTGCCGCCAGGACAGCGTCCGCTTTCACGGCCAGCTGGAAAAAGTGGCGGCTGGTGAGTTTCTGTGGCTCGATCTTGGCTCACTGACTGACGGTGCGTGCATCCCGTTGATCGACCCGTGCGGCTCGTGCGAGACGCCGGAACGGCCAACAATGCACGTGCTTTCCCCACGCTGGTTCAGATATTCCGATCCGGAAACCTATGATGCGCGCCGCAAGAACAAGTACGAAACGCATTTCGACTATCTACGAACCTTCGACCGTCTCTCGCCCCTCGATTATATAGCGGTTACGTCCGGCCCGCGCCCGTTGCGAGAGTCGATCGCAGCTTTTCAGGCCGAGAATGCGTGACCGAACCGTTCACCCCGCCCTACCCAAAGCCACATCGCAGCAAGGCATCGCTGCTCAAACGTTTCCTGACGGGGTGGACAAGCTGGATCCATACGCTGTTCGAACGCAGCTACACGATGAAGATGGGTGAGATTCACCTGCCAAAGCTGGACTTCTACATCGCCAATGAACTTTCGATCGTGGATACGGTGATGGACGACAAGGAAAAGGTCCATCCCAAGCATGACTTTCTGAAGGAGCTGCTGGATCCGCTGATCGGCAACAGCGTGTTTTCCGCCAACGGCAAGGACTGGGAAAACCAGCGGGAAATGGTCAACCCCGCTTTTACGCACACCAATCTGAAACGCGTATTTCCCGTCATGAAGGAAGCGGTCGACGATCTTGTCGCGCACATCCGATCGCTGGATCTGTCCAGGCCCGTCGCCATCGAGCCGCTGATGACGCACATTGCGGCGGACATCATCTTTCGCACGATTTTTTCCGTCAAATTGGACGGCACAGGTGCTGATCGCATCTATCACGCCTTCCACAATTTCCAAAAGAACGTGCAGCCAAGTGCGATGCTTCGTATCTATGGCCTGCCGCTGCTGGGATATCGTCGTCGCGCGAATAAGGCGGCGGCGCACGTACACGCGGTGTTCGCACCGATCGTCCAAACCCGTTTCGATGCATACCACCAGCGCGGCGAGCACGGCCCGTCGGATATCCTTCTCTCGCTGCTGGAAGCGCGCCATCCGCAGACCGGTGAACCGTTCACCTTCCAGCAGATCATCGATCAGGTTTCGACCATTTTCCTGGCAGGCCATGAAACGGCCGCGAGCGCGATGAGCTGGTCGCTCTACCTGTTGGCCGAATGCCCCCATCTGCAGACCGCGCTCGATGCGGAAATGGATCGCGAAACCGGCAATGCGGACATCAGCTTCGATAGCCTGAAAGGCATGGAGCAATTGCGTAACCTCTTTCGCGAGACATTGCGGCTATATCCTCCCGTCAGTTTCTTCATTCGCGCCGTTACCCGGCCGACCGAGATGCGTGGGAAACACATGAAGCCAGGCGCGATGATCGTAATCTCGCCCTGGCTGATCCAACGCAATAAGGACAATTTTCCATGTCCCCATGCGTTCGATCCGGATCGCTTCAAGGCGCCGGACCAGGCAGAGGCCTGTCGCCGCGCCTATATGCCATTCGGCAAGGGGCCAAGGATATGCGTAGGGGCGGGTTTCGCACAACAGGAAGCGGCGCTGGTCATAGGATCGATCGTCCGTGCTTTCACGCTCGCATGCGTCAACAATAAGAAGCCCCATCCGGTCAGCAAGCTCACCTTGCGCTCAAAAGACGGGATCTTTCTCACGTTGACTCCCAGGGAAGCATCATCTGACTAGCAACCTCCTGGACATGCGTACGTTTCCTTCCGCAGAAGTAAGGAGAGCAGCATGAATATACCGCACCAGGCACTCGTACTTGTAGCAGACGGCCGCAAGCTCATGTTTCTTCGCAACGAAGGCGACGAGGTCCATCCCAACCTTCAGGTCGAGGAGCATCATGAGCAGGACAATCCGGCAACCCGCGACCAAGGATCCGCCAGCCCTGGCAGAGCGCCTTCAGGGCCGAATGGCATATCCAGTGCGGTCGGCCAGACCGATTTCCATCAGCTGGAAGAAGATCGCTTTGCCGCTGAGGCGGCGGATATGCTCCGCAAACGGGCCCTGGCCGGTGACTTCGAGCAACTCATTATCGCAGCGCCCCCGACAACACTGGGCGAGCTGCGCAAACATTATCACAAAGCCGTCAAGGATAGGCTTGTCCGTGAGATCGACAAGGACCTGACGGGTCATCCGATCGACCGGATCGAGCAATTGTTGTTGGCAAAATAGGCGCCTGGGGAGCGGTGATTACCGCTCCCGCGCGGCCTCCCGCCGGGCCTGTTCGATCGGGCTCAGCAAATAACTCATGAAGCTGCGGCGCCCGGTTTTAACGTCCGCCATGGCGACCATGCCCGGCAGGATCGGTACGACCTTGTCACCACGGTCAATCGTGTCGCGCGCCAATCGGACACGCGCAACGTAGACCGGGCCCAGCTTTTCATCGATCACGGCATCGCTGCTTATCGTCAGAACCTTGCCTGGAATGGTGCCGTAGCGTGTGAAGGGAAAGGCCTCCAGCTTGACCGCAACGGCCTGACCCTCCTGAACAAATCCGATATCGCGGTTCAGCAATGTTACCTCAGCAACCAGCGGACCACCCTTGGGCACGATCGCCATGATTGGCTTTCCCGCCTGGACCACGCCGCCTTCCGTATGGATGGAAAGCTGAGCCACCGTGCCATCGACCGGCGCGACAATGCGATGTTGCGTCGCCAGTTGTTGGCTTTTCACCAGTTCTTCGCGGCGCAGAGCTACATCGGCCTCGGATTTTGCGAGATCGCCAAGCAAAGTAACGCGCGCCTGGGCGCTGTTCTGTGCCGCACCGGACGAGGCCGACGCCATATTAGCCCCCGCTCCTGCCGCGCTTTTGAGGGCGATATCACGATCCCGGATCGCGGACAGATATTGCCGGCGCATTTCAATGACGCGAAGCTTGGAAACAAAACCCTTCTCAAGCAGCTTTTCGTTCGCGGCCAATTGCTCCTGAAGGAGCGGGATCGTCTCGCGGAGTTTCGCTGCCTGAGCGGTTGCCTCGCCAGCCGCTGACGCGGCCGCGCTCGTGCTCGCGCTTTGCATCGAGAACCCGGCCTGAATCTGGGCGAGCTGTGCATGCGCAAGTTGACGATGTGTTTCCGCAACCGCGGGGTCGGTGCCGACGGGCGCCGCGAAGGAGAAGCCTTGTCCATTGAGCGCCGAAAGCACCGCCCTATTGCGTGCCACCTCAAGCGAAGACATTTCGAGAGCTTTCCGGGACTGTTCGAGTTGGGCGCTGGATGCGGTGGGATCGAGGATGACCAGCGTCTGGCCTTTTTTGACCCGCTGGCCATCCTGCACCAGGATCTGGCGCACGATGCCTTCGCCGACCGACTGGATCAGCTTCACGCTCTGGGCCGGTATTATCTTGCCCGGGGCACTCGCAACGACGTCTATGCGCCCCAGAATCAGCCACAGGAACATCAGGAGCATACCGACCAGCAACACCCAGGCGGTAACCCGCGCGGTAGGCGATACCGGGCGTTCGACGACTTCCAGCGCTGCTGGCAAAAAGCCGGTTTCCTGAACCTGTACGATACGGCGCGCGCGGGCTTTTTCCGCCGCAAGAGCCTGTCGCACGACGACGAGATGTCCGGAAACCATGTTCATGCTGCCAAATCCCGATGATCGCCAACCTGGCGGCGGTGCAGATCGGCATAGCGACCATCAAGCTGCAACAGCTCGGAATGCGAGCCGCTCTCGATCACCTTGCCCCGCTCCATCGCAATGATGCGATCACACTGGCGAACAGCGGAAAGACGATGCGCGATGATGATGACCGTGCGGCCAACGGCCATGTCCTTGAGATTACGCTGGATGATTTCTTCGCTTTCAGCATCAAGTGCAGAAGTCGCCTCGTCGAAGATCAGGATGCGCGGGCTTGTTACAAGCGCCCGGGCAATTGCGATACGCTGACGCTGGCCACCCGACAGATTGGTTCCGCGTTCCACCACCGGCGTATCATAGCCTTGTGGCATGGAAACGATGAAATTGTGGGCACCGGCCATGTCAGCCGCCATCATGACCCGTTCCAGCGGCATTGCCGGATTGGCGAGGGCTATATTCTCCCGGATGCTCCGGTTGAACAGCAGGTTTTCCTGAAGAACCACGCCGATCTGCCGACGGAGCCACATCGGATCCATCTGCGCAACGTCGATATCGTCGATCAAGATCCGGCCACTCTGCGGCAGATATAGACGCTGTAGAAGTTTCGTCAGCGTCGACTTGCCCGATCCGGAGCTTCCGACGATACCGAGCATGGTGCCCGGTTCAAGATCGATGTTGATGTCGTCAAGAATCCATGGTCCCTGGTCGGCATAGCGGAAATTAACGTTCTGGAAGGAAACGCCGCCGCGGAGAGCCGGCAATGTGACGCTGCTGGCGCTGCGTGGTTCGGGCGCCGCGTTGAGCACGTCGCCGAGACGCTCTACCGAAAGGCGAACCTGTTGGAAATCCTGCCACAGCTGGGCCAGGCGGATCACAGGTCCAGTGACATGCTGGGCAAACATGTTGAAGGCAACAAGGCCACCAACCGTGAGGTTGCCCTGAATCACCTCTTTGGCGCCGAAATAGAGGATGGCAGCGAATGTCAGCTTAGAGATGAGCTGAACGGCCTGACTTCCGGTGTTACCAAGATTGATGACCCGCTGGTTGGCCGCGCTATATGCCGCCAGCTGGCGTTCCCACCGATCCTGCCATTGCGGCTCAACCGCCGCCGCTTTCACCGTCTGGATTCCCGTCACGCTTTCGACAAGCAGGGAATTGCTCGCAGCACTGCGCTCGAACTTTTCCTCAAGCCGCGACCGCAGCGGGCCGGTTACGATCTGCGAAACAACGACATAGCCAATGAGGCTGGCCAGCGCGATCCAGAATAGCGACGAGGAATAGAACCACATCGCAACCAGAAAGACCAAGGTGAACGCAGGATCGACAAACACGGACAGAGATGCATTCGTCAAGAACTCGCGAACCGTTTCCAATTGGCGAACGCGCGTGACGGTATCGCCAACGCGACGCTGTTCAAAATAGGAAAGCGGAAGCATCAGCAAGTGACGGAACAGGCGCGCGCCGAGTTCAACGTCGATCTTCTGGCTGGTCTCGGAAAACAACCGGGTTCGCAGCCATCCAAACGCGACTTCCCACATCGATATCGCGACGAAGCCGAAAGCCAGCACGTTCAAGGTCGACATGGTGTTGTGGACCAACACCTTGTCGATGACGTTCTGGAACAGCAGCGGGGCGGCAAGCGCGAGAAGGTTAAGCGCGAATGTGATCAGCAGCATCTCACCGATCAAGCGGCGATAGCGGACGATCTGCGGGATGAACCAGCGAATATCGAAGCCTTGAATACCCGCGCTGACTTCACGAACGGTGAGGAGAATGAGGTCGCCATTCCAAAGCTCATCAAGCTCCGCACGGTCGACTTTGCGGATCGCCTGGTCGGGAAACTGGATGAGCACGCCATCTTCGACGACGCGACCGATCAGGAACCATCCTTCCGGGCCAGCAGCCATAACCGGCAAAGGCAGACTGGTCAGCTTGCCTTGCTGCCCCGCCAGATATTTGACCTTCACGCCCTTTTGCAGCTTTGCCAGCCGCAACAAATCGTCTTTCGACGGCGGGTCTTCGTGGCCAAGGTCATGGCGCATGTTGGCCGGATCAACCGGAATACCGTAAATCGCGAGCAGAGCGGCAAGCGCGTTGAGGCCGGTATCGGGATCAATCACAGCTTCCGCCGCTTCCCAATCTCCGGATTCAAGTTGCTGCAATTGCTCCTCGCCTTCCCCCGCTAAGCGCATCTTGGAGAAACTTTCTGAACTATTGCTGGTCGACTGTCTTGCTAATCCCCTGATGGTTAAGAAGTGGTGTTAACTCCATGAAGTCCATAGCTTTGCGATCAATCCGGGCTAATTGACGGCAAAGCGGCTCCCGCGCCCATTTTTCGGGCTTCGAACCTGAATTTTTGCGGGTAGGAATTAGCAACAAAATGGAGGTATGACGCGGCGCATCATCCTTTTGGAGTATGGTGTGGCTGTTATTTCAATTACCCCCCGGGCATTTTCCGATCCGCGCGGCTGGTTTAGCGAGACCTACCATCAGCACCGATTCGCCGAGGCGGGTATCGACGCCGATTTTTGCCAGGATAATCAAAGCTATTCGAAGGTGGCCGGCGTTATCCGCGGCCTGCACTATCAGCGCCCGCCCTTCGCCCAGGCAAAGCTCGTCCGATGTGTGCGCGGCAGCATCTGGGATGTCGCCGTCGATGCACGACGCGGTTCACCAACCTATGGCAATTGGGTGGGTGCCGAACTTTCAGCAGAAAACCGGCGCCAGCTTTATATCCCGGTCGGCTTTCTTCATGGGTTCGTGACGCTGGAAGATGAAACGGAGGTCGCGTATAAGGTTTCGGCGTTCTACGATCCAACCAGCGATGGAGGCATAGGCTGGAACGACCCCGATATCGGAATCCCGTGGCCGCTCGATGCGCTGGAACCTCTCGTTTCGGACAAGGATGCGGCGATGCCTGCTTTTAGGGATTTCGAAAGTCCGTTTGAATATGACGGCAGACCGCTGATCCCGCTTGAAGATCAGTGAGCCGAGGGAGACAAAAATGACTGCTTCCAATCGCCCGCTCAAAATCTTCGCCACGGGCGGAGCAGGCTTCATCGGCTCCGCGCTGGTACGCCACCTTATCGAGAAAACACCGCATCAGGTGCTCAACGTCGACGCGCTTACCTATGCCGGCAATCTCGCATCGGTAAAAACCGTCGAAACCAGCAATCGCTACAGCTTTGCGCAGGCGAACATTTGCGACGCTGCGGAAATGACCCGTCTCGTTAGCGAATATAAGCCTGACGTCGTGACACACCTGGCCGCGGAATCGCACGTCGATCGCTCCATCGACGGCCCGGCCGATTTCATCCAGACCAATCTGGTCGGCACCTTCACACTTCTCTCGGCGGTTACCGAATACTGGAAATCATTGGAAGAAGAGTCTCGCAAGTCATTTCGTTTCCATCATATTTCGACCGACGAAGTTTTTGGGGCGCTCGGTGCGGACGGTTTTTTTACTGAAGAGACATCCTACGATCCGCGCTCGCCCTATTCGGCCTCCAAGGCAGGTTCCGATCATCTCGTCCGCGCCTGGCACCATACTTATGGATTGCCGGTACTAATCACCAACTGCTCGAACAATTACGGGCCATATCATTTCCCGGAAAAGCTCATTCCGCTGGTGATCATCAAGTGCCTCCACGGCGAAAAGCTTCCCGTTTACGGCACCGGACAGAATGTACGCGATTGGCTGTATGTCGATGACCATGTCCGGGCGCTTACCGCCGTGTTTGAACGTGGTACGCCGGGCGAGTCCTACATGATCGGGGGCCGCTCCGAACGCACCAACCTGGCTGTAGTGGAAACGATCTGCGCGACGCTGGACAAGATCCGTCCCCGCGCCGACGGTAAGAGCTACGGCGAGCAGATCACGTTCGTTGCCGATCGCCCTGGACATGATTTCCGATACGCCATCGACGCGAGCAAGCTTCAGCGCGAGCTGGGATGGGCGCCACGGGAAAGTTTCGAAACCGGCATCGCCCATACGATCAGCTGGTATTTGGATAACGAAGCCTGGTGGCGTCCCATTCTCTCCGGCGCGTACAGCGGCGAGCGGCTCGGATTGAAAAGCGCTTGAGCAAGCCCTTGATCCTCGTCACGGGGGGAAGTGGTCAAGTCGGTTCCGGCATCGTCCAGGCGAACCGCGGCCGGTTCACGCTGGTGACGCCTTCGCGCGCTGAACTGGATTTGGCTGATCCCCCTAGCATTACTGGGATGATCGATTCAAATGAATGGTCAGCGATTATCAACTGTGCCGCCTATACCGCTGTTGATAAAGCGGAAAGCGAGCATGGCGTCGCATTTTCCATCAATGCCGAGGCGCCTGCCGCAATAGCAAAGGCTGCAGCTGCGCGAGCCATTCCGGTACTTCACGTTTCTACCGATTATGTCTTCGATGGCACAAAATCCGCGCCTTACGTCGAGGACGATCCTGTTGCACCTCTCGGCGTCTATGGTGCGTCAAAGGAAGCGGGAGAACGCGCTGTTCGCGAGACGCATCCACAACATATCATTTTGCGCACTGCGTGGGTCGTCAGCCCATGGGGCAATAATTTCGTCAAGACCATGCTTCGGGTCGGGGCAGAGCGCGACAAGCTGAGCGTAGTGGACGATCAGATCGGATGCCCGACATCGGCGAATGACATTGCGGAAACCCTCCTGACGCTCACCGAGAGCCTGCTAAGCGACAAGAGCGCCCCCGCCGGTACATATCATTTCGTCAACGCAGGACAGGCAAGCTGGCATGAACTGGCCACCGAAGTCTTCCGCGTGGCTGCCAGACACGGCCGGGTCGCGCCCAAGGTCGACGCCATTCCAACGTCCGCCTATCCCACTCCGGCGAAACGCCCCGCCAATTCCAGATTGTCGACCGAAAAGCTCGCCCGGGATTTCGGAATAAAAGCACGCCCATGGCATGATGCGGTCGGCGATGTTCTGGCGACGCTGCTGGAACCGCACTCGTAGAGGATGTTAAGATGAAGGGTATCGTTCTTGCCGGCGGTTCAGGCACCCGGCTGCACCCGGCCACTCTCGCCGTCAACAAGCAGCTGCTTCCGGTCTATGACAAGCCGATGATCTATTATCCGATGTCCACCCTCCTGATGGCGGGCATTCGTGAAATACTGATCATCTCGTCACCCGAGTATCTCGATAATTATCGCCGCCTGTTCGAGGACGGATCGCAATTCGGGCTGCAGATCAGCTACGCTGTACAACCGCGCCCGGAGGGACTGGCGCAGGCCTTTTTGATCGGTGCTGATTTCCTCGGACACGAACCGGCTGCGCTTGTCCTGGGTGACAACATCTTTTTCGGTGCAGGCCTGGGCGAACTGCTGCATCGCGCGAAAAGCCGGACCGCCGGCGCGACCGTGTTCGCCTATCATGTGGATCAGCCGCAGGCATATGGCGTCGTCGAACTCGACGAAACGGGCCGGGCTCTGAGCATTGAGGAAAAACCTGCGCACCCCAAATCGAGCTGGGCTGTCACCGGCCTGTATTTTTACGACAACCGCGTTGTTGAGCTCGCCAAGCAAGTGAAGCCTTCTGCGCGGGGGGAGCTCGAGATCACCGATCTGAATCGCTTCTATATGGAACTCGGCGAATTGTACGTCGAGCGAATGGGCCGGGGTTATGCCTGGCTGGACACGGGGACGCATGACAGTCTGCTCGAAGCTTCCGAATTCGTGCGCACGCTGCAGAAAAGGCAAGGCGTCCAGATTGCCAGCCTTGAAGAAATCGCGTTCCATCAAGGATTCATCGATCGCGAGCAGCTCCGCAAGCGCGGGGAAATGTTTGCAAAGACAGCCTATGGTCGCGCGCTGCTCGAGTTGGCGGACGGCACAGTCTAGGCTGGCTCAGCCACCAAACCCAATGAAACGCCAAACGGAAAGCTGAAACGGCTTACCCACTGCCGCTCCATGGCGAACAATCCTTCCAGCACGGCGTTGATCGCCCGAGGTGGCATGGCATCGTCACCGCCTTCCCGTCCGGTAACCCTGCCGACACCGCGCGCTGCCACGATCAACGGGAACAGGATGGTGTTAAAAAAGCTGCGATGTCTTACCCGAAAGCCCGCTGCCATCACGACCGTATCGAGCGTTTTTGCGGTATAGCGCCGCTGATGATGGTGCGCGACATCATGGGCACTCCAGAGCCAGGGCATGGCCGGCACGGTGAGCAGAAGCTTTCCGCCAGCCTTCAACTTAGGCCGCAGCGCCTGAAGCGCCGTCAAATCATCCGGAATATGCTCAAGGACATCCAGCAGAACGATCATGTCGTAAACGCCATCTTCCAGCTTCACGCCGTCGGGTAACAAGCCGCCCTGGATTGGCGCGCCCGTCCGCGCAATAGCGAGAGCGCGGGCGCCATCATCGGGCTCAATGGCCTCTACGACACCGAACTGCCGCAATAATTCGATATTCGATCCTGTCCCGCAGCCGACCTCAAGAATGCGCGCATTTGCGGGCGGATTGATCTGCTTGCGGATCAGGCTGCCGATGATCTTTCGGCGCGCTGAAAACCACCAGTGATCTCCATCTATCTCCGCCATCCGTTCATAAACGGCGCGATCCATCAGTCTTCCATCCCGATACGTTCGCGTATCACATAAATTGGCCGCTGCTTCACCTCAACAAGGATCCGGCCGACATATTCTCCCAATATTCCGAGCGACAGGAGCTGCAATCCGCCGAAGAACAGGATAGCCACCATCATCGACGGGTAGCCGCGAACATCAGCGCCATATACCATGGTCTTGATGACCACGAAGATCGCGAACAACATTCCGATCAGCGCGAAGACGCCGCCGAGATAGCTCCAGACGCGCAACGGAACCGTCGATGCAGACGTGATCCCATCGATCGCCAGGGTCCAGAGTTTCCAATAATTGAACTTGGTATGACCGACCAGGCGCTCGGTGCGATCATATTCGACTGCGGCCTGACGAAAACCCGACCAGGCGAAGAGCCCCTTCATGAAGCGATTGCGTTCGGGCATCAGCCTGATCACCTCGACGACCTTCCGGTCGAGCAGCCGGAAATCTCCCGCATGCTCGGGTATCTTGTCGCGCGAAAGCCAGTTGTGCGCGCGGTAATAAAGTTCGGCAGTCAGGCGCTTGGGCAGGCTGTCGGCGGTGCGGTTACGGCGGACCCCATAGACAACGTCATAGCCCTCCCGCCATTTCGCCAGCATGTCGCCGATCACCTCCGGCGGATCCTGAAGATCGACGTCTACCGGGATCACGGCCTCCCCTCTAGCGAGGTCGAGACCAGCCGACAAAGCAGCTTCCTTACCGAAATTGCGGGACAGTGAAATACCGCGGACACGGCCATCATCGGCATTTGCTGCCACGATCGCCGCGATGGTGGCATCGCGACTGCCGTCGTCCACAAAGAGCATTTCCCAACGCAATGGCCGATCCTGTTCATCCCGCAAGTCGTTCAGCACACGACTGACCCGTGATACGAACGTCGGAATGGCCTGCTGCTCATCCATCACCGGGACGATGAGAGACAGATCGATATCCGCAGCTTTCAAGCTTTTCATCCCGTCGCGCCTTTTTGTTGCGCCGTGATGTTGTCAGGCGCGCGCAAAAGCAAGAACGAAAAACCTCAGCAGTCAGAGACGTGCCACTAACCCACGTCGTGCAGCGCCGTCGGCCGCAATCTTGCCAAGGTGCACACCGGGCTGTTCTACATAATGGTATAGCAAAAAGGACGTAGCCGCGATGATCGGAACACAGGCCATCGCCAAAATGATGACTATCGTCTGATCGGATTTTCCCGATACAAGCATTCCAGCTCCGATGATGGCGCTGAAGATGGGCATGTGCACCAGATACGTCGAATAGGATATGCGCCCCAATGCCACGATCAGCGGATTATGTGCCACCAGCCAGGATAATCGATCCAGCATCGGTGCTTTAAATTGCAGAAGCCCGTGTTCCCGAGCCGTTAGCAGTAAGAAGAACACCCATATCGTCAGGATAATGACGAGGCCTTTTGGCGGGATTGGACCCGCTGCTGTGCAATAAACCAGCAACGAAGCGATTGTGGCTATCGATGCGAGATAGGGAAAGCCTTTTTCGAACCACAATCGGGATGTTATGCCGACGAGGAAAAATGGCATGGCGATGGGCAGGAAGGATTGATAGCGCCATTGACCAATCCAACCGGAAAGCGAAATCGCTATGAGCGTTATCATCAAGACGATTGCACAGATATTCCCGCGCCGAAACCGGGAGAGCATTGGCAGGACAATGGGCGCCAGCATGTAAAACTGCCACTCGAGCGACAAGCTCCAGGCGGGAGACAGGTAGGTGCTGCTGGCATATTTAAGAACAGTGTCCGGTATCATTCCGTGAATCATGGTCAGATGCAGAAACAGGTGCGCCATCCAATGGGTATTCTCGAGCTGATACCGCTCGATACGCATTGGAATATCTTGGGAATAGGCGTTGGTGTACCCAATTTGCGCGATATCTCGCACGAGAATCGATACTGTCATCAACACAAGAAACAACGGAAAAAGCCTAAAAAACCTCCGTATTAGATATGGCAGATAGTCCTCCTGCTTTATAATGAGGAGGTGCGTTATCACGAAGCCGCTAACGATCATGAAGGTCGCCACCGCCCACGAGCCATTGAGAAGATAAAATCGGAGTGATGGCGGAAGAAGCGATCCGGCACCCGTCAATATTAGCGCATGACCGACGACGACCCACCACGCCATCCAGCCCCGCAAGCTTTCAATCGCTTCAAACTTTTTCATGCCCGCCCCTTTAGGCTCGCCTAATAGGCAAGCTTTCTTTCCAGAGAATTACTGGCGTCTTTTAGGCCGAACGAGAAAAGATAATTCTCGTTGAAGCAACGAAGCGCCAAAGCCTTATTCTTACAAGGCCGCACAGGGCAGCCATCCTGTTGCGTAGCCCCGGTGTATTCCGCGACAGAAAAATTTTTGGAATATGGACGATTATTGACAGCGGAATGATCGAAGTCTTAGCGATCCATCTGAGATGCCCGAAAGGCCGTTCGACCGTAATTTGATATTGCTCCGAAATAATCCGTCGCCATTTGCGGATCAGATCGGCCCACTCGCGTCTGGCTGGATGCGCAACCACGGCATTTTCTGCATAGGATATATCAAGGCCCAGCGCTCGGGCACGCAAACACCATTCCTGATCTTCGGAAACTCCAACCCTGAACCCACCCACGCGATCGAAATCGTTTCGGCGGACAAACAGATTGGCGGTTACTGTGAAGTGTTTCCGTTTCACATAATCTTCGTTTGCAAAGGCGAAGACCTTCTCAAACGCTTCGGTGGCCGTCATACGTTGTGTTGATGCGACGGTGACAATCATCTTGCCGCCCACGATATCTGCAGATTTCAGCGCTTCAATACCATTTTCAATCCATGCTGGATCGGGCACGCAATCGCTGTCGGTGAAAGCGAGTATTTCACCTGTTGCGATGGTTACACCGCCATTGCGCGCTGGGCCGGCGCCCGCAATTGGAACTTCAACGATCTGCCCACGCGCCGCCACCGCGTGCTTCACGGCTTCGATACCCACCGGCGACATGTTGTCCGCAACGATGATCTCGTAAGCCGATTGTGGGATGGTCTGCCGTTCGAGCGCATCAAGACACAGGGCAAGGGATTGCGGGTCGTTATAATGGGGTATGATCACGCTAACGAAGTGATCGGCCATGGTAGTTTATGCCCCCTCGTCGGCCTCGTTTTGTCTCGCGCGATGGCCTGACCCTTAACGACCAAAGGAAAATTTTCAAATCTTGGTTGCACTTATGGTTGCGGCGCAGGGGCAGTGAGACATGCAATTTGGTTGCAGCGCAACGAAATCTTGGTACGAGCCGGTTCAGAAGGGGCACCACATTATGCAGATGCCGCTTCGGGACAGTCAGATGACGCTTCAATCGAAATGTACGAAGGCGCTCGCCCATGGTTGGGGCTAGACAAAAGTGAGTATAAAGCAGCGCTTCGCCAGCGGCGGGCTGTGGATGATTGGCCAAGCGGTCTTCAACAATCTCTCGTCGATGGTCGTCTTCATCGCCTTGGCGAGATTATTGACGCCCCAGCAATTTGGTATCGTCGCCTTCGCCACGATTTTCATAGATCTTGGACGCGTTATCGTCGCGGCGGGTATTCCTGATGCCCTGATCCAGCGGGTCGAATGGGATGACGATGTCGCCTCTACAGCGTTTTGGACAAATCTCAGCATTGGTTTGGCGCTGTGCGCGATTCTCAGCCTGGTGGGAGCGCCACTCGCGGCATCGCTCTACGACCCAACCTTCAGCCTGGTACTCGCTGCTCTTTCGCTCTCGCTTCTGATTGACGGATCTACGGCCGTACACGGTGCGAAGCTCCGGCGTGAATTCCGTTATAAGACGCTCGCCGCGCGAGGGATGCTGGCCAACACGATCAGCGGCATTGCCGGCGTAGCGCTTGCATATGCTGGCTGGGGCGTCTGGGCCCTGGTCGCCAGCCGGCTCTTCGCAGCGTCGATCGGGGCCGTACTGATCTGGACGTCAACGAAATGGCGTCCGCGCCTGACATTTGCGGCAAGCCATGTCCGCGGCTTCCTGGCGTTTTCGCTTCATCTGCTTGGCACGCAGCTGCTGGCCGTCAGCAACTCGCAAATCGTTGGGTTGGTAATTGGCGCTGTGCTGGGCCCCGCGGCGCTGGCGCAATATCGTGTCGGTACGCGAGCGTTGAACATGCTCGTAAGCATGGTGATAACGCCTCTGCAATCCGCCGCGACTTCGGCATTTTCAAGAATGCAGGATACAGAAGGCCGAATCGGCGCTGCCTATTTTCGCCTCACCCGCACTTGCAGCCTGGTGGCATGCCCTGTGTTTCTGGGCGCAGCCGCTGTCGGACCTGACTTTGTTCATCTGGTATTTGGCAAGCAATGGGGCACCGCCGGGCAAATCATGGCCATCAACGGATTGGTGGTGGGGCCAGTCGTTATCATGTATTTTTTCACGCCCGCTTTGGCTTCGATGGGTAAGTCAGCGCTCGCACTGCAATCGGGGATCGCCGCGTCGGCGGGCAATCTTATCGCAGCAAGTATTGCCGCCCCGTTTGGTGTTCTTGCAGTAACGGCCGCCCAAACATTACGCGCCTATATCACGCTGCCCTTTTCGCTCCGCCTGCTGAAACGTGGACTAAGTATCGGCCCTGTCGCAATGATAAAAACGATCATGCCCGCGCTCACTGCAGCGGCAATCATGGCAGCGATTCTCGCGATTCTTCAACGCACTGTTCTGTTGGAAATGTCACCGCTGGAACGGATTCTTATTATGGTTGCAGTAGGCGTGCCACTCTATTTTGTCGGGTTATTCGTGATCGATCGCAGAACGATAGCTGACAGCGCGCGCGAATTTGCTCCGCTCCTTGGCCGGCTTACCAATAGAAAAAGAGGCCCGGAGCAGCATGAAAAACGCTGACTGACCTCCTGCGGAACGCTAAAACCCTTATAACTTGTTTGTCCTTAATCGAATTTTATGCGGTTTAGACAAATACAGTGCGGCGTCATTTCAAAGTGTATCTGCTAACATGAAATCTGTTTTAAGGCTCCTGATCGGTAAGACGCGGTACGAGGTGTTACGCAAATGGCGCTACACTCGAAAGCTCAATGCCGTTCTCGCAGCTCAATATAGCTATGATGAACAGCGCTTTCGATCCAGCGCGTCGATCCTGCATCCACCGTTTGATGCGGAAATGCTTGGCGCCCGCATCATGATGGACTGTCACCGTATAGAAAAGGGCCTTGCGCTATCATCGCCGCGCGCCGGGTTCGGTCGCGATGCTTTGCAGCGCTTGTTCGACATGGTGCCAGAGTACGAACATCGGTTCGGATCGGGCCTTGTTACCCGGGCCTCACGCAAGGCATTGCAGGAATATCGTTCTTTCAACGTCGATGCCGGCCTGCCCGAGATCGCGGAGCTCGATGCATTCCTGGCCAATGGACACGACGGCGCAGCCGCCATTGATGCCGGCACGAAAGAGGTAAAAAAAAGCGAGATCGAGCAGGCAATTCAGCTGGATTTCGACGTATTTGCTCGCACCCGATTTAGCGTTCGCAATTTTACGGGTGCCCCTGTGGCAGTAGAAGCAATCAAAGCTGCGACCCTGACCGCACTCAAAACGCCGTCCGTTTGTAACCGCCAATCGGGACGCGTTCACGCTCTTTTTTCGCAACAGAGCATGACCCGGGCCCTGAGTTTTCAGAATGGAAACCGTGGCTTTGGTGATCGCGCAGGCGCGGTGTTGATCATCACCTCCGACATGCGCAGCTTCATCGAAATCAGTGAACGCAATCAGTGCTGGGTGGATGGCGGGATGTTCGCCATGTCATTATGCTATGCGCTTCACGGCCTTGGCTATGGCACATGCATGTTAAACTGGAGCGCCACAGCTGAACAAGATCGCAAAATGCGCGAAGCGATGGGCATTGGTGAGAATGAAGCGGTGATTACGATGATGGCGGTTGGCCATCTTCCGGAGCACTTCAAGGTGGCCGTTTCTCCTCGTCGTGATATTTCCAGCATTCTGCGTGTAATTGGATGAAAAACCGCAAACCGCTGAATATCCTGGTTTGGCCGTTGTCCACCCCCAACAACAGCTATCCGAGCGCCCTGAATGGCCATTTGGCAAAACGCGCCAAGGTTTCGGGCGTGGTTCGCGGCAAGGCCCTGGTTTTACAGGTACTCAAGGAACGTTTCGACATTCTGCAGATCCATTGGCTGGAATCGCCATTCTGGACGAGAAAATCGCTGATCCTGAAATTTGTTCTCGCGTCCATCGTATCCCTTTTGATCCTGAAGATGAAGGGCGGGAAGATCGTTTGGACGGCGCACGATCCTGTACCACATGAGATGCAAGGAAATGAAGTCCTCGCGCACGGCTTCTACGGCTGGTTGTGGCGGACATATAGCGCATTCGTGATTCACCTTACAGATGGGGTGATCTTGCTCAGCAAGACGCACGGCCCGGATATCGTCACGCGCTACCCGAGGCTGGCTGCGCGCTTTTCCACGGTCATTCCCCATCCGCATTACAGGGGTGTTTATCCCGATGATATCACTCGTGAAGATGCTCGTATTTCGCTGGCAATGACGGACGGTCAGCCGACCTTGCTCTTCCTGGGAAACGTAAGACCGTACAAGAATGCCGAGGGATTGATTGCTGCGTTCAGGGCCAGCACGGCAAACGCCCGCCTCATCATTGCAGGCGAGGTCGAGAATGAGAACTACGTCAAAACGCTGCGAGCATTGTCGGGAAATGACCCACGCATCGAGCTGAAACTGGATTATATCGCAGACGATATGTTGCAACTTTATTTGCGCGCTGCTGACGTCGTCGTCATCCCCTTCCGGCACGTCACCAACTCGGGCTCGGTAATGCTGGCCCTCTCCTTTGACTGTCCCGTCGCGATACCGCGGGTACCTGTATTCGAAGAACTGCACGAGAGCGTCGGAGACGCGTGGATCAAGCTATTCGACGGGGAAATCGCCGCCCCGACGATTGAGGATATCGTTTCCTGGGCGCAGACGGATCGTTCGCCGCAGCCCAATCTCGACAGTTATGATTGGGAAACTATAGCGGACAAGACCGTGGAATTCTTTCAGGCCATCAGGGCTGGTTCCGCAAAACGCCTCCAACAGTTTAGCGGTGGGTAATCAATGCCGAAAATAGCGATCACGAATACAACGGGTGGCCGCAACCGTGGCTGCGAGGCGCTGGTGACGTCAATAATCGGTGGCCTCGAAACGGTTTTCCCGAACGGAGAGGCGCACGTGACGCTTCATACCGGTGATCCAGACTATGATCGTGACTTCTATGGCAGCCGGCTTGCAGGGATCATGCCGGCCCCGCGGCGCATGTTCGATCGCTGGTCCCCTGCCCGCCAACGAGCGGTTTATGACACCGCACGCATTCTCGACAAGACGATCCTTAGGAACCGCAGCACCGGCGCCGCGATCCGCAACATTCTGAACGCCGATCTGGTCATCGCGACGGGGGGCGACATATTCACTTCGGACTATGGCGACTTCGCTTCCCATGCCGGCATCCTGCACAGTGGCGCGCCGGTTGCGTTACTTGCTCACACCATTGGTCCGTTTGACAAGGCTAGCGAGCAGCTCTTCAAGGCTTCGACAGAAAACATCGCGTTATGCACGGTTCGAGAATCGGAATCGTTTGAGTACCTGACGGAGATCGTTCCGGAACTGTCCATAGAATTGACCGCAGACGTCGCCTTTTTGCTTCCAGTGACGCCGGTGGAACAGGCCCGATACATCGTCGAAACAGAGCATCATTTTCCGATCGAAAATCGAAAGCTGATCGGCCTTTCGGTGAGTTCGGGAATATTGGCATTTCGTTCCGACGTTGAACCCGAGGCTTATCTGAACGAGATCGCCGCGTTCGTGGACCGATTGAACCAGCAAGGATATAAAGTGCTTCTCCTCCCGCATGTGCAGGAGCGTGTGGCCCGTAACAACGACATGTTTGCGTGCCGCGAAGTATTTCGCCGATTGCAACGGCCAAACGAAAATCTCGTTATCTCAATGCCCTTGTCAGCTTCGGACTTCAAGGGCGTAATCGGCCTGTGCGATGCGCTGATAGGGGCGAGAACGCACGCTACGATCGCTTCCATGTCGCAAGGGATACCCACAGTTTCCATTGCCTATTCCCGTAAGGCATGGGGCATAATGCGCGACTATTACGGCCCGGAATTGGGCAAGGCATTAACCGTGGAAGTGGCAACCATGAACCGCGAGTCTCTGGCGGCAGCTCTCGAGAGCGCGCTCGCCAACGGACGAACCGAGCAAACCGCTGCCGAAATGAAGAGGCGCGCAACAATCAACTTCACGCGAATATTTGAATTGTTGACGAAAGCGCGTTGAGAGATCAGTGATCGCAGCGCCAGCCACGGGACGTAAGTATACTGCCCCTTGCCCGGCGAAACGTTGAATGGCCTGTTTTGGATAGTTAGGAACAAGCGCGGTATATGGTGCGAAACCTTACATCCCTGGCGGCAATGAAGTTATGGTCGTTCTTTCTGGCGCTCGTCCAGCCGCGATACGAGGTGCTGGCGCCGTATAGCCGGCAGTGGATGCCATTGCGCGGAAAGCTGCTCAGCCTCATTGGCCTTGCGATATTGCTCGGCATCGGCATGATGTACGGCTTCTACGCTGCGGTGCTGCCACCGAATATGCGCGTCTATCTGTTAGCGCCGATCGCCATCATACTGCTCTTGGTAATCTGGACACTACCGGATCAGGTGAATCCACCGACCCGCCTGATGATCCGATGCTTCTTTCTCTTCGTTGCAATTTCCGTCGTTTGGCCCGATTATATAGCCATCTCTATACCGGGAATGCCGTGGATCTCCATGCGCCGCCTCGTGCTTGCGCCAATGGCCTTATGTTTGCTTATCAGTCTTTCGGTTTCAAAGCCTTTTCGCGGAGAGATGAGAGATGCACTGGGAATTTATCCGCCGCTCCCCAAGATGATGGTCGGTTTTCTCATCATCCAGACGGCATCGCTCTCGATGGCGGTAATGGGCGACATCACCGTCTCCGTTAAGAACTACATTAATTATCAGTTTCTTTGGACGGCGGTATTTTTTGTATCTGCCTATACCTTGCGCAGCGAAGAAAGCATACTTCGCCTTATAAAGATTTTCTTCATAACTGCGGTTGTTGTAGCGGTTATCGGGATCATTGAAAGTCGCGAACAACAGGTTCTCTGGATGGATCATATCCCTAGCTTCCTCCAGGTTGATCCGAAGATGCTTGATCAAATTTACGGAACAAGATTCAGAGACGGCCTCTACAGAACAAAGTCCACGTTTACAAACCCACTTCCATTTGCTGAATTTCTTGCACTTTCGTCACCAATTCTGCTTTTTTACATTATAAGAACGAAGTCGATATTTCTTATCGCGGGTCTGATCCTGCTGGACATTATTTTCCTGTACGCAATTCTGAGCACGCAAGCTCGCCTGGGTAATTTGGGATTTCTCGTTTCCCATGCAATTTTCGGACTTCTTTGGGGCTTGCGTCGTTGGAAAACGAGTCGTTTCAGTCTGATCGGCCCGGCAATGTCGCTCGCCTATCCGGGCTTCCTTATCGCTTTGTGTCTCGCGATCATGACCGTTTCCTCAATAAACAATCGCGTGCTTGGTTCGAGTTCGACCCAGGGCAGCGATAATGCGCGCAGAGAACAAGTCGCAAAAGGCCTGCCAATCATCGCAAAAAGCCCGATCTTCGGATATGGACCGGGACGCGCGGCGGGCGTACTTGGCTTTAAAAACTATACGTTCGTGACTATTGACAGTTATATGCTTTCCATTGGCCTCGATTATGGAGCGGTGGGGTTTATTCTCTTTTATGGAATGTTCCTTCTAACGATCTACTGGTGTTTCAGGCTGCTCATGATGGAGGAAGGCCTGGCAAGCGATCTACCTCTTTTGATCGTTTCAATGATGTCCGCCTTCATTCTGATCAAGTCGGTGCTGAGCCAGGAAGACAATAATTCGATACCGTTTATATTGATGGGTGCGACGCTTGGCTTGCTGAATATGTATAAGAAACGTCATGGCGCGCTCCCCACCGCGGCCTGGCCTTCCTGATCCTCACGTCGGATTGTTTGTCCGTTAGCCCGGTTCGACAGCTTTATATGGAGTGACAATGGCGAGCGCCGACGAATTTGCCGGGCAGAAAATTGCCGCCGTTTCGGTCATCATTCCAACCTATAACCGTGCGCATTGCTTGCCGCGTGCATTGGAAAGCGTGCTTCGTCAGACTTTTGATGACATAGAAGTGATTGTCGTTGACGATTGTTCGAGGGATGAAACGCAGGCTTATCTCTCTTCGATTAGCGACCCTCGTCTCCGCGTGATCGTCCATGAAAAAAATAAGGGCGGGTCCGGCGCGCGCAACACCGGCATAAGGGCCGCCCGCGCGGACCTGATCGCCTTTCAGGACAGCGATGACGAATGGCTCGTGACCAAGCTTGAGAAGCAGATGGAGGAATATCGCCGCGTCAATTCGAGCGATTACGGCGCAGTTTATTGTGGCAAGGTCACCTATGGTGAGGCCGGGCGCGGCAAGTATGGCGCCCGCCAAGTGTATTACGCCCCTTACCCTGAATGCGAACCCGCTGGGGGCGATATCCTGCTTTCTCTACTGAAGCGCCCGATGATCAGCACGCAAACCCTGCTCGTGCGACGCGATCTTCTTCAAAAAATTGAAGGTTTCGATGAGAGTCTGAAAATCGGCCAGGATTGGGATTTGACCACCCGCCTCGCACGGCACACCAAATTCATCTTTATCGAAGAGCCCTTGGGTCTATGCTTCATTGAACCGGACAGTATTTCAAAAGCTAAAGTCAATCTCGCATTCTCGTTCGAGAATATCCTCAAGAAGAACATCGACGTTATAGAAAAACACCCACAGCTTCATGCAGATTTCTTGCTGGATATTGCACGAACCCACCAAAAGAATGGACGATGGCGAACTGCCATGCCGCGCGCGCTTCAGGCACTTAAAATCAGACCATCTTATCGACGAAGCTGGATGACATTCCTGCTGGCCCTTCTCACCTACCCTCTGCCCGATCGCCGATGACAGGCCGGCGAAAATACGCCTGACAAGATTCACGCCAACGGGGCTCTCTGATCGGCAAACTGCGCCGCGAAAGCAGCAGGGATATCTGATCGCAAGTTTGCGAGTCTCAGTGCGCGCGTAAGCGTGGCCTGGCGACCGCCTTGCGCGGTGGGGGCGTCAGACCACCGCCACGCCAATCGGATCCCAGTCATTCAGGAGCAAGCCTTTAAGCTCTTCGAGTTCGCCTATCATATCTGAGATGATACACGTCAGCCCAACCAGGCGCCACGGCCTTCACGCCACGCTTACATGCGCGCTTGCCGTTCGTCCGCCAGGGAGAGGGTAGCGCACATGCATTCCCAGATGACCGCGCACACCGTCAATAAACGCGAAGATCAGCACGGCGGCGTTTTTCAACCTGCCGCGCATGAGCGATGCAGACAGCGCAGTCGCTAGAAAGAAAAGGCTATTGATGAGCAGCCACAGACTGAAACCGCCCCGTCGAAAATCCAGATAGACTGCGTTGCGTACTGAATAAAACAAACGGAAATCGGGGCTTGCGTTAGCAAGGCGCGCGGCAGCACTTTGCCGCTTTGCATTCATATTCCAGGACTCTTCCGCATCGTCGACGAAAGCATCCGCGACAAGCAGAAGCCCCCCCGGCGCGGCTGCCAAGCGCTCCGAAAACTCAAGGTCGTCTGCATATAAGACCATTGATGCATTTGGCCCGCCAACGCGCTCGTAACTATGCCGGGGTATGAGCAGGCCTCCATAAGGAGCACGGGGAATTGCGATTATTTTCTCGGCACTCGGCCTTGCCGACCCAACCCGGAAAATCTTGCGAACCGTGCGACTCATGGTCATGCGCACATCGAAACTGAACACCTGGCCCGGCCGCAAGATCATCGCGTCGGCATTGCCTGCGTTGGCCACCGCCACGAGATAGGGCCGATCCTTCCGTAGCGCGCAGACTGCTGCAGCTTTTGATTGCTCTAGAGCGACAGCCAAAGTGGAAATGCAATCACCTTCCGGTATGTTATCGTCATCCAATAACAATGCTGAATCGGTATTGGCTCGGGAAAACGCGCACGCCAGACCTTGCGAGTAGCCAACCGCGGATCCGGCATTGTAGTCCGCGCCAGGCAGTTCGACATCGATGTCGAGTTGTTGCGCAAATTGGATGACGCGCGACCGTACTTCCTCCGTCACTCCATTGCAGTAAACTATTGCATGGCGAACGCCCTGAGCGTGCACGGCCGTCAACATCGGCAATAATGTAGATAGTCGATCCGAATAAGTGACCGTCACAACGGAGATTGCTTCGATGCTGGCCATTGCCAACGCCCTTATATCATCGCCCCTGCGAAACCACCAATTTTCTCTGCGCCACGAAACGCTCTGGGCAAAAAAAGGCCGGCGTCACCGCCGGCCTGATATTTCGCTCTATGCGCTTTAGCGCGCGTTAGCCAGCAAACTGGCCATATAGGATTGCAGGCTGGTTGTAGGGGTCAGCATCAGCGGCGCAGCGGACGATGTGAAGGGTTTGACAGTCGTACTCACACTCGTCGAGGTCTTGGGCTTTGCGGCAGCTGAGGCAAGTGCCCCAAGGAAATCCGCCAGGGTTGGCGAGGAGAAGCCCGACGGCGTCGAAGTCACTGGCTTTGGCGTCGATGGTGTAGGTGTCGTTACCACTGGAGGAGTTACCACCACCGGAGGAGTTACTACCACCGGAGGAGTTACTACCGGCTCGGTGGGCTCGGTTACAGGGGTTGGAGCACCTGTCCAAGTTCCACTAAGATCCTTGTACGCCGTCCCGCTAAAACGTAGCGCGGACCCGACGCCGTCGAGCTGATAGCCAATTCCCGACGTAACCAGACCTGCAATAGAGGCCGAAATTCCTGCGCCAAGACTGGAAAGGCGTGCTTTGACAGTAGCTGATGCGGTGTCGAGGCTGATATTGTTCGTCAACGTCAGACCTGTATTCGTGCCGCGCTGTACGATCCGGTCAGTCACGTTGTCAGAGACGGTAGCGCCTTGAAGTCCCGCAAGCCTGATCCATACAGAACCTGCTGTTTCCGATGACGATGCAACCGTGTTCCCCTTTATCGAAACATTCTTTGCGGTCGCTACCATGATGCCGTTTGGAAAGCCGTCTTCATAAATTAGGTTGTTTTCAATTGTGAGGTTTTCATAGGGCATGCCGCCATTTGATTGGTCAGTTATGAAGATGCCCTGCATGCCAGCGCCCTTACCTTGGACGATCTGGTTATTGCTGATCACGATGTTCTTTGAAGCTTCCGTCGTATTTGACGTCCAGAACTGAATAGCATCCGGATGATCTGCTCCCAGTCGCGAGAAGTCTGTGAAATAATTGCTGTCGATTACAACATTCTTGACCTGCGCGAAATCGGCGCCATCCGAGCGGATATCGTGATATTTATTGCCGCGGACCGTTACGCCGTCGGTTTTCTCGAAATAGGTTCCCCTATAGGCCTGCTCCAGATCAGAGTTCAGCAATTTTATATCGCTGCTGTTGCGGACCATGAGCAACGTGCCATCGTTGTTGGCGTTGCCGTCGAGCGACCCATGAAGATGGTTGCCGTCAAACGTGATGTGGGATGACGTTCCAACCTGTGCGATCTTAACTGAAGTTCCCGCTTCCGCTGCGGTAATTCCGCTGCCGATATCGAGATTCTTAAAGGTTATGTTACTGGAGCCGCTTACATTGAGACGGTCAATATGCGCGGGAGTATCACCGGAGGCCGAGATTATCGTGACCGTGCTGCTGAAATTCTTATTCTTGATATTGACGGTGCCATATTCTCCCGCCGCCAAAACAATGGTATCGTTACCAGAAGCGTTACCAAGCGCAGTTGTTAGCTGCGCAGAATTGGATACGTTGAAAGTCGTCATTTAGATTCCCCTGCCGGCTCATCCACAATCCGTCGTTAATGACGAATCTCTTGCCCGATGCAGGTTGAAATATGATCTACAGGGATGAACTCATGCCTACTCCAATGCGTTAACAATCTACTCACGTCGTTACACCGCATTGTATTAATGAATAATAACATATGGAATATCCGAAAGCGGACTCGGTCCAAAAGGCTTGGAGAATCGGGGATCAGGTTATTTTGTGATTAGTAGCTGTAACGGAAAAAATGAGATCAGCAGCGATCGATTTCGCGCTAACAGACATTGATGTATTAGACGATTTTACTACGTCGATGAACAGCCTCGAGTTCAGCTTTGTATCCACCAATTTCGCGTTCGTTGGCGCAACCAAAGCATCGGCCAATGTAGGTGCAGTGAATGAGGCGGTCGTTTCAGTCGCGGATGCCCCACGCACATTCCGGGGATCCGGTACAGGGCCACCTGAAATCGGCACGCCAAGCTTGATAGCTGATCCGATGCCTCTCAATTGATATCCCGCGCCCTTGGTAATCAACCGGAACGGCAAAGCTCCCGCTATGTTTTCTATGTCCTTCAAGGATTTGATGATTTTTCCGGGGCTCGCCAGGGTCGTATTAGTCGCAAAGCGGACACCCACATTCTTGCCCCGCTCAACAAACCTGTCAGTGACGTTATCGGAAACAGTTCCACCAGTAATATTAGAAAGACGTATCCAGGTCGATACCGAAGTAGATGGCGCTGAAATGACTGTATTTCCCGTTAACTTCAATAATTGTGCGTTACTAATCATGATACCGTTAGGCATTCCATCCTGGAAAATCAGATTATTTTCTATAGTCAGATTCTTGTAAGGCAGATTTCCTATCTGGTCCGTTATAAAAATACCCTGAATTGCGGCGCCTTTTCCTTGCAGAATTTGATTGTTGCGGATGACAATATCCGTCGATGAAGCTGTCGTTCTCGATGTCCAGAATTGGATAGCATCAGGATGGTCACGGTCCCCACGCACGAAGTCGGTAAAATAATTGCTGTCAATTAAAACGTTATGAACTTGAGCAAAGTTCATTCCATCCATTCGAATATCATGCAGTTTATTTGCACTTATATTGAGCCCATTGGTCTTTTCAAAAAATCCACCGCGGGCGAGTTGCTCGAATTCTGAATTTATTATTTTAATATTGCTTCCATTGGAAACCCGCAAACCACTAAGATCATTACTTGGATTATTATCCATCGAACCATGAATATGCAGGCCGTCCAAGGTGACCTTGCTTGAATCGATGATCCGGGTGATGAAAAGCTTGGCGCCCGTATCCGCGACGGTTCTGGTGCGGCCGATATCGAGATTGCGGAACACGAGGTTGGTTGACCCCGCCACGACAAGCCCGTCGAGATGGGCCATATTGCTGGACGACGCGGAAGTGATTGTGACGGCGCCCGAGAATTTCAATGAGGATATGGAAATCGAGCCATAATCGCCCGGCGAAAGCAGAATGCTGTCTCCGCTTTTTGCTTGCCTGAGTGCCTTGTTAAGCTGCGAAGCGTTTGAGACGTTTATTTTAGTCAAAGAAGTGTCCCTTGCATCTTCATTATCGTCGAATACTGACGCGAGCCACGGCGTAGCTTCTGCCGGCATAACCTGCAAAAACAATGCGACTATAATGGTGACTACCGAAGTTCGGATCATATCGCCTCTCGATTGGGTGAAAACCTTGCGGCCTTCCCCATCGCACATATCGGCCGACTGGCAGGTAGGAAAAAAACAAACAGCGAGGTTTCGTCCGTACGTTAGCACCGAACAAAATACCTGCCTCGATGCCAGCAGATTTAAAGCGATTTCCAGTAGAAATTTGCGCGACCATTGCGCGACTGTTAACTAATTTTTTCCCTTTACGCCACTCGCCCCGCCGCGAGGAACTGGCGATTTACCCGAAAACAGGGCGCGTTAGGTTCTTTTGCAGCAACATTTAAGTGCAGGACACGTCTTGCGTTAATTTATCAGATCAGGCTCCAGCGTCCAGAATGGAAGCTGTATTCATTCCAAGCAGAACCTGTCGAGCCTTTATGGAGCAGGCGTGTAGCATATCATGCACAAATCTCTTGCTCAATGCCATGGCTCGGCCGTCATCGGGTTCCAGCGTTGAAATACGAACGAGTACACCGTCCGGAATTATGCCGGCGAGTTGGTCTTTGAACTTGGCAAGGCGCTGCTGCGAACCATTGGCCGGAAAACGTTCGCCGATACGTGTCCAGTAAAGAATATGTTCCGTGCGGTTCGCGCCCGTGGCGATTAACGCCCTGGCTGGAATTATCAATCCCTTGGCAACTGGAATTTCCGCAGGCCGGTTGGCGACTACTTCCATACCAAAGGCGGGATAGCATACTTCAGGTCGATGAAGCTGCAGCACGTCATTCTGTGTACCACCATAGGCAACCAGCATCATGATCGACGCGCCGCTGGCATCTTCATATATTCTGCCAACGGTCTGACTATATAATTTGGCAGAAAGACTGTCTTCGTCGTCGGCCTGCACCAGGCCATCGCTTGCCTTTCCATGCCATCCAGAAAAATTCAGAGGAACAAGCTGATCGAGTTTTGCTTTGCCCAACAGCGAAATGCTGCGATGCGGCCTGAGCGCCGCAGCGGCTCCGGACGCCGCGACACAAGCGATTCCGATCAATATTTCTCGTTTTGTGGCAGTCATGCTTTTGCCAGGAACTTTGTCTTGAGAATGATAAAAAGGTGATCGAGCAAGAATATGCCCAGCAAAGCGACGGTAAACATCAGTAACCCGGCGCTGGAATGCAAAAACCCTTGCGCAGCTTCTTCCCCAAAATAGTGGGTGATCAATACGAGTATGATGACGCGAACGATGTTTGCGACAATAGCCATTGGAACCACCCAAAGCATCAGAAAAAGCGAGTAGCGCCAGCTCATGTTATGCAGCAGATATATATAGAAAAGGCTGATCGCGGTCAGGCTGAACAACGAATTGAGCCCGGCACATGCGTCTTTCACAAGCAGTTGGTATTGATCGATGAACAAGGTCACACCCTGCCGGACGATCTGATAATCAAAATGAGCAAGAATTGTTTCCGCGCTCCACGATACAAAGGATTTAAGCGGCGCGGTGACCTGGTCTACGAACCAGCCCGGCATAGGGATGATGAAAAGCAGATAAAAAATGGGAAACCACAGGAGCTTCAAAACGCGGCCCCCAACGTAAAGATACGCGATGGTGATGAGCACGCCAAAGAACGCTCCCACCTCGATGCTCAAAAAGTCAAAGGCACGCGCGGCCGTATAGAGCATTAAAAATACTAACAGAAACGGCGTTGCGAGCGCCCACTGGCCGGGCACGATCGATGCCTTGATCTCATTACGTCGCCGGGCAATCAGCCACAAACCAGTAGCAAGCACTATAGGGCCGTGTATGCCCGCTTCCGTTGTCCAGATCTGCGTTGCGATGGAATAAATCGTCGGCAAACCCAACGACAATATCCCGATCATCAGAAATGCTAGACCAGCCCGAGAAACCTCAGCCGGTGCAGCTATAGAATTCGACGCCATCAAAAATCGTTCAGAACCGAGCCGATAACGGTGGATTTATCCGCAAGCAAAAGTTTGGTGAGGGTCTTAACATCCCCAACCTTGCTGTTGTGCTTGCGGCCGACAATCAGGCTATAGCTTGCGATATTGGCCACTCTCTGCGCATCGGTGCAGCTATTGGTAGGCGTTGTGTCAAAAATTGTCAGGTCAAACTCTCTGAGAAGCTGATTTACCAACACAGGAAATCGACTTGCCGACAACAACTCCTGCGGGTTTGATGGCACCACACCTGCGGTGATGATTGCAAGATCAGGCAACACTTCGTCGAGCAGGATATCATCGATTGTTACGTCGGGATCAGCGAGATATTCGGACAAACCCGGATTACTCTCGGGCAATCCAAACGCGGCGGCTACGCCCGGTGCTCTCAAATCCGCATCGATAAGGGCCGTTTTTATACCGATTTGCGAGATCGCGGCCGCCAGATTAGTGGCAACGAATGTGCAGCCAGATTCAGCCGCGGGAGTGCATATTGCAAGAGACCGGCGACCTTCTTGAACATGCTGAGCGACAACACGCGTCCGCAACGACCGAACTGCTTCAGCATTGATGCTAACCGGATCAGTTAACACCATCGGCAGACGGGTCGGGGTCACAAGCTTTCTCTCTTCCGGTTTGCGATCGGCAAAAGATGCACCGGGCACTGCTTCCTTAAGAGTGTTCACGCTCATGCAGTCGCCCTACCCGTTTCGCGAAGTTTTCGTCGCTCAAGAAAACCAATTATCTTGCTAAGTATCGAGTCTGGAGCGCGCCGCATTCCGATAGACGCAAAGACTGGGGCGCCCGTGGCATAGTTCAAGTCATCATCACTGCGGATGCGACGCCCCAGAAGCTCGACGAGCAAGGCTACACAAACCCCCAAGCCAAGACCTAGCGCGATTGAACCCGCAATAATCGCCGGAACATTGGGAAATGATGGCGTATTTGGTGCCGTCGCATCACCCAGCGGCTCCATCCCGTTGTCACCCACGTTGGATTGAAGCTGATAGTCTGCGACCCGCTGTGACCCTTTAAGGTACTGATCTCGCCGCAAATCGATTTCGCTCTGCATCTGGCGGATCTGGTCAATTTCACCACGCTTGCTCATCACGATGCTCTTTTGCGTGTTGAAACGGCTTTCGATCGCGGCTTCACTGACGCCGCCGCTGGTCCCGCCAACTGGCGCAGCGGCCAATGCTGCCCGCTGCCGCTTGAGCGCGATCATCGTGGGATGGTTAGGCCCCAAAGTCATTGATGCTTGCGCGATTTGCGTATCGAGCTGATCGACAGCGGTGAGCCCGCCCTGCGTCACGATCGTGCTCCCGCCAAGACCAGCAGTCGCACTTTGCGACGTCAGGGCTGCCAGCTTTGCGCTGTCCACATCGACGTTCCCAGGATCGAGAACGATCCCATGCTCTTTCGCAAAATCATTGCGGCGCTTTTCCGCAGCCTGCAGGCGCGCAAGCGCTTTATCAGATTGTTCGCTATACCAGTCCGCAGTCCGTGAAGCGCTCGCCTTACGGAAGCGCAGGCTTTCCTCCATATATGCCGTGCGGATCAGGTCCGCGATGCGCCTCGCCGTATCGGGGGAATTACTGGTGAAATAAATTTCCAGGATTCCCGCGCCACTTCCGGCCAGGGTGGCATCGGTTCCATCCATAATGCGTTGCGCCAGCCAGCGGCGTATATCCATCGTACTTGTCTGTCCGCTGTTATTGTACTGGGTGATCAGCGCAGGATCGTTGACCCACCCAAGATCATCCACGACTCGGCCTGCGGTACGATAGTCCTTGATCAGCTGCACTTGCGTCTTGACGAACGGCCACAGCGACCGGTCGCCCATTACGGCGCCCGTCACCGGATCCGGCGTGCCGACCTGCAACAGAATGCGGGCCGTTCCGGTGTAGCGCGGTGGGATTATAAGGGCGGTGCCAGTGGCAACGACAAAGCAGCCCAGCAGGGCTGCCAGCACAATCAGGCGCCTTGCATAAAGGATCCGCAAAAACTGAACGAGACTCATATGCTAAAACCTTTACAGCGCGCCTATCGACCTCAGAACAATCGTTCACCTACCACGATTACGTCGCCAGGCTGAACAATTCGTTCGAGATCCACCTTTTTTTCTTCGACACCATTCTTGAATATCTTTACCCGCTTTTCCGAACCTGACGGCGAAACTCCGCCCGCTCGGGCCAATGCCTTTCGCAAACTCATATTGTCGCTTAGCACGAACTCGCCAGGAGAGTTTATCGCACCATAGATGAAGAATTTGTCAGCGATCGGAACAAACAGTTTGTCCCCTGGCGCCACATACGGGTCATCCGCCGCCGATCCCGAAGCAAGCTTGTCGAATGGCAGCTTCATTTCTTCATGATTGGCACGCGTAACAATGACATAAGGTGCGCCTGATGCCCGCAACCCGCCAACACGCGCGACAATTTCCGAAACTCTGTATTCGCGATCCACGGGAACCAGGCCTGGAGAACCAAATTCGCCAAGGACGATGACATAGCGGCTGGCGTAGGAGACCAGTTCTACATTTACGACCGGATTTTCATATATGCCCTTATCCCGCAACATCTTGCTGACGCGCTGGGCAAGCGTGATGGGTGTTTCACCGGCGACTGCCACGTTGCCGAGAAATGGTAGCGGCACAGTTCCATCCGTCTTAACACGAACACGACTTTTGAAATCCGACTGACCAAGGACGTCGATTTCTACGATGTCATCAGCCCCAATCTTATACCCCTGATCCGTCAGGCTTGGTGCCGAGGCAGCTGATGTGGCAGGCGATGCTGTCGACGCTTGGGCCAGAAGCGGCGCCGCAGCAAACAGCATGCAAAATGAAATCAACGCATTACGCAAATTCAAACTCTTCATCGCTCACCCCGCCTAAAATCTCAAACCTGCAGTCAAGGATATGCGGTTTGAGGTATAATCGAACAGTTCTACGTCAGCGTCGCGTCTCTCATGAGAAGCGGACAGCGACAATTTTATTCTTCTTACTGCGTTAAAATCCACACCGCCAATAAAGCGCGTCGTTTTATCCACTCCGCGTGCCAGCGCGACCTCGTCCGGAGAATCCTTGAAATGCCGGCGGGAAATAGAGGCCCCGCCGCTCAAGGAGATTGCTCTGTTAAGGGCATAGGTGAGATCCAGGCTGTAGCGTGTCACAATGGCATAGGAGACCGCAATCAGGTTGGACTGCTGCGCATCTCTGGAAAAACCCAGAACCCCGCTCAACCTGTCGCTCCCCTTGAAGGAAATGTCGCCGCTGTAAGTTATCCCGCTGCTGCCTTTCACGCCCTTTTGATTTGGATCGGTCTTCATATAACCAACCGATGCCGAAGCAGACAGGCGAGAGCCAACCTTCCGGGAATAGGAAAGTCCGCCGGAATAACTCTTGATACCGTCGTCGGCCGAGAGCCCCGGCCCTAACGAAGGCCGGTTAGGGTATCTGCCATCATACAATCGGCCGTAAAGTGACAACAATCCGAAAGAAGGTTGGGAATAGCCGACCTGGACCGAATACGTATCCGAACGAATGTCCGAGACCGATCGCAGCCGCGAGCTATTGTCCCTGATGGAATGGGAATATCCAAAGCCGGGGCGAATTCCATATGAATCACCGCACAGAACATTGGTTCCTACTGTAATGGAGTTCTGAATATTTACCTTGGAACCCGGGTCGTCCACCAGGTCCTCAAGATCGCTTTGTGCTCGCGAAAAGCTCCCGGACAATGCCACGCCGCAACCCAGCAAGGTAGAATTGGCATCACCGTTAAACCCCAGCCGCTCGCTATTGAGCCGCTTGTTGTAACGATGAAAGGTGTATCCAACGGATGCGCCCACTGCCACCTGCAATGGCCCCACAGATCGCTCGTAACCGGCAGTTACGCTGGGTCGAAGCGTAAAATCCGATCGATGCCCCCTTGGCGACGCTTCACTCTTCTCCAGTCGAAAGACGTTATCGTCATAGCTGAGCATCGTAGAAGCGCCGAATGACAATCCTTGAGCGGATCCTTGCGTTCCAGAAAATCCCGCACAGCAAACGGCGAATGCGATACCGCCGCACCGCCGTTTCGAACGCCCAACATTCCTACGAGTCGAATTCACCGGCATGCATGCCCCTTAGCCAGAAATCGATGCCCGCCTTACTGGTTTGCACCAAATCGTACACAACAAATTCTCCGCAACATCGTTACACGGAGTCCCCAGAGAGCCTTGCTTCGCTTCATTGCGGTTGACCACTGCTTACTGCGTGGAGCTTATTTCCGCAACACGGCGATGATGTTGCCAATGGCTGCCGGTTTGTTCAACTCCTGGTTTTGTGCTTCCCGTCCGTCTATATTGATCGGCATTGGCCGGAGCCAGTAAAGAAAACGTCAAAGGCTGCGTGACAACCCCATCGCGTTGCAGCATAATATACACTGTCGATCATGGACACCTGACGAAAAATGCGCATGACCTTGTATATGTGCTATAGCCCGTTACCTTGGCGGCCTGCCGGCGAGAGACATAGCCAGCCAACATAATAAATTGTTAAACAGACGTTGCGATAGAGGCCTGAGCTAGAGCAGAGATCACGATTGTCAAAAGGGTAGTTGATGCACTTCTGTGTGGCTATTTCGAAGGGGTTTCATCTTGGTTGCTTTCAGTAGATTTTTCCGCCGCTGGTTTTCCAGGCATCGCTCGGAAGATGGCCGTTGGAGGGATGAATCTGGCAGCAATTCGATGGGTGCGCTGCTGTCCCCCGGTCTGAGTGCCAACCGTCGGAAAACGCATGCGGACGAACTTCCCGGTTTCCTCGCGTCAGCGATAGATCGGCCTACAACCCGTACTTCGCGTAACGCGCTTATGAACGCCAGGCTGCTTCTGCGTGACCTTTTCACACCCGCTCAGCCGGTTACGCAGCGCGGTCGCTTCGCGGGTCGGCTGGATGTGCTGGCCAAACTGATCGAGATCCTTGAAGAGCAGCGTTCTCACGTGGTTGTGTATGGCGAGCGCGGTATCGGCAAGACTTCGCTGATGCACATCCTTGCTGATCTGGCCCGCGAATCCCAATATCTCGTGACCTACGAATCTTGCGGTGGTGAATCACGCTTCGACGAGATATTTCGATCGGTACTGCGCAATATACCGCTGCTCTATTCGTCGTCTGTGTCACCGATGACCAGCGAAGCCGAATCCGGCGCTACATTTGCGGATCGGCTTCCGGTTGGTGCATTTAATGCTCGTGAACTCAGCGAGTTGCTCGCCCGAATTACCGGAACACGGGTCATCGTGATTCTGGACGAATATGATCGTATCGAAGATCCGCAATTCCGCCAGAGCGTCGCCGAGCTGATCAAGAATTTGTCCGATCGTGCAGCGCGCGTCCAGATCGTCCTGGCGGGCGTCTCCTCAAATCTGCAGGAATTGATCGGCTACATTCCGTCTATCCGACGCAATATCATCGGCCTGCCGATGCCGCGCCTTGTTTCCGCGGAAGTCAAATCGCTGATCAACATTGGAGAAAAGGGCGCGGGGATCAAGTTTGATGATCGCGTCGTTTCCATGATCGAGCTCCTTGCGAATGGCTCGCCTTATCTCGTGCGATTGCTCAGTCATCACGCCAGCATGAAGGCGCTCGATGCTGAGCGCATGATGATAGAGATAAGTGATATCAGGGCAGCGCTGGACAAGGCAGTCGATGAAGCCGAGGGCCGTCTCGCGCCCCATGGTTTGCGGCGGCTCGATCAGATTCTTGCCGAGGGCAAGGGAGGCTTCATCGGCGCAGTTGCGCGTGCGGCAAGCACGCCCGACGGTTGGTTTTCGGAAGTCAACCTGGCGGATCATCTCACGGAATCCGCTTCCGGATGGAACGCACGCAGCGGCCTCAGGGAGCTTGCCGACGATCAGCGAATCCTGGAGGCAGACGTGACGGTCGATCCGCCCCGGTACCGCTTTTATGATGAAGCGCTGCCAACCTATTTGTGGATGCGGGTCGCACGGGACCATTTTCGACAGGAAGACAGATTGGCAGCAGGTAGTCCCAGCCTTTCCAAGGTAAGCTGAGCGCGTCAGACCCCTACCCTGGCGTCCCTGATCCCGTCCAGGAATTTGTCGAGCCATTGTATCAGCGCTGAATGATCTGTCGTTGCCATGACGGCCGGCCGGTTTTTACCCCGTGCTATAGCTGCCTCAAGGTCTTCAGGTCCGTTCACGATGTCGATCAGACCGCGTTCGGCAAAGGCTGTTGTCACTTCTTCCTGATGATCGTCATAATGCTCGGCCAGATCAAAACGCCTCGGCATCGCCATCGTCTTGCAGCCTGCCCGCAGGGCAGTCACGAGCGATCCCGTACCACCGTGGCATAACACCATCTCTGCATCCCGAAGGATTTGCTGCACTTCTTGGAAATCGAGCGATTCGACCATCCGAACGCCATCCAGCGAGGGAAGGCTGCGGGGATCGCTTCCGGTCTGCAACACGATTTCATACGGCAGATGGCCAGCGGACTTCGCGGCGATGACTGTATCGACAAGCCGTTCAAACGGAAGCGTTGCGCCCACTGTAGCAAAAAGCAGCGGCTTCTTAGGCGGCCTTTCGCCCTCAACTACGCGGAAAGGGTCGAACAGCTCCGCGTCTGGCCAATATTTCTTGAGCGCCGGCGCTTGCACGATCTTTTTCGTCGCAAAAGGACTGACCAACCGACCGAATTTCGACGGTTTGTCAAAGCGCGCAAAGGATTCCAGCACTATCAGCTTCGCCCCGAACAGCCGCCCGAGAACCGCCACCCAGAATACGGCGCCAGCGCCGGATGAAATGACGACATCTGGCCGCTCGGTAGCAATGATGCGAACGGATTGCAGGAGATTTCGCAGCGCGCCCCCAAGCATTTTGAGCGGTTTTCCCAAACGGGCCTGCCCGATCGCATAGTGCGCGACGAACTTCACCGGGTGATCCATCGCTAAACTGCGGCCAAGAGAGGTATCTTCCGTCACAAAGACATAATCAAAACGACGCCAGACGGGTTCCAGATCCAGCAACTGGCGCACGTGCCCCCCTCCGGAACCCGCAAGGCACAACTTAAGACTCATGACGATCTGTATTCCTTTTAGGGCAGAAGCAGCGAAAACGCATAAAAAATGCATTGGTGCTGCGTGTCCCTTAACGCTCTTTTCATCTTGTGTGACAAGGGTGCTTGGGGCTAGCACCTCGTCAACGATGACGGTAGCTAAGTGTACGGGGAAAAGGATAGCTGATGCGCGCATTTATATTGAATGCCCTCCTGTTGGGTACGGCCCTGACCCTGTCGGGCTGCGGCAAGGAATCAAAAGCCGAAGAAAAGGTCGCCAAGGGCCAGGTTATTGCAACCGTCGATGGTGAAGATGTTACCATCTACGAACTCAATACCGAACTTCAGGGTGTAAACCTTCCTAACGGAAGCGCACGCAAGTCGATTGAGCAGGCTGCACTTCAGCGCATCATCGATAGAAAGATCCTTGCCAATATCGCGCGCAAACAGGGTCTGGAAAAAACACCGGATTACCTGCTTCAGAGCCGCCGCTCAGATGAGACGATTCTTGTCTCGCTTCTCCAGCGGGATACGGCCAGCAAGATTCCACCAGTGACCGACGAGGACGCCGAAAAGTTCGTTGCTGCAAATCCACTCATGTTTGGCGAACACAAATTGCTGATCATCGATCAGATTCAGTTCCCCATGCCGGCTGATCGCGCAAAGCTCAAGGAATTCGAGCCTCTCAAGACGCTGGACGATATTGAACAGAAGCTTACCTCAGATGGCGTCGAATTTCGGCGGGTTCCGACTTCAATCGATACCCTTCAGGTTCCCGTTCAGATCACGAAGAATATCCTTGCCCTTCCTCCCGGAGAAGTATTTGTGGTTCCATCGGGGGGTGCGCTCAGTGCCAACAAAATCGTAGAGGTTAGAAACTCTCCGATCACTGGTTCGGACGCAGTTGCCTATGCCAAACAGGTGATCCGGAAGCAGCGCCTTGCAGAAAAGGCCACCAAGGATTTTGAGCCGGCGCTGAAAGCCGCTAAGGACAAGGTGGTTTATCAGGCGGGCTATGCTCCGCCGAAAGCGCCAGCCAAGCCTGCCGCCCCCGCTGCGGCGCCCACAGGAAACTAATGGGCCAGTGGCGGTAAAGGGCGGGAACACCATCGCCTCCCTGGTTAGTTTTTCCGTGCGCGTGGATAGCAATCGATGCGCATGGGCGGTGCTGATGAAGCCATGACAGATGTTCCCGGCAAGCCGACGCAGCTCTCCGAAAAGCTCGTCCCGGCGCCACCAAGGGCACGCCATGCCCCGCTCCTGCTTGATCTTACGGTCCTCCTTCTGCGAGGGGCCGAAATTATCGCGTTGGCTGGCACTTCATTTATTGTCCTGTCGGTAGTCGAAGGTCACCTGTTCCAGCAGGAACGACAGAACTACATCACTGCGACATTCATCGCGATTCTGTTTTTCGTCGGCTTGTCTGAAGTCACCGGCGTCCATGACCCAGACGTCCGTTTTTCGCTTCGACAGTCGTGGAGTAGATTGCTGACGGCGTGGCTTTCTACCAGCATGTTCATGCTCACGCTCAGCTTTCTGTTACAGAACAGCGACGATTATTCACGGGTATGGGCAGTTTCATGGTTCTGTGCGGGTGGCGCTGCGCTTTGTCTGACACGCGCGTTGGGTATAGCGTGGATGCGAAGTATGAAACGCACCGGCGTCTTCAATCAGAGAGTGGCCATTTTCGGCGCCGGCTCGCAGGGAAACCGGCTGGCGCAATACATATTGGGCAACGATAAACTGACGATCGACCTTGTCGGCTTCTTCGATGCGCGCACTGCCGAACGCCTGGGTCCGCAAGAACGCGTACTGGATGTGCGAGGCAATCTCGCCACGCTCATTGAGCTTATCCGTCAGGGTGAAGTGGACCAGGTCATTGTGGCGCTGCCATGGTCTGCTGAAACACGGTTGCAAGAGGTTGTAGGCGAGCTCGCCGTCACGCCGGTGCGGATAAGGTTGGCTCCCGATCTGGCGAGTTTTGCCTTCGCGCAGCGTGCGCTCGTCCTGCTTGGTGATTTACCGGTGATGACGCTGTTCGAGCGTCCCATCTCCGGCATGGATCATGTCATCAAGCGGCTTGAAGACCTTATCCTCGCCAGTTTTGGCATTTTGCTTATCTCGCCATTCCTCCTGTTCGTTGCACTTGCAATCAAACTGGACAGCAAGGGCCCCGTATTTTTTCGGCAGGATCGGGAAGGCTTCAATAACAAGCATTTCCGCATTTGGAAGTTCCGTTCGATGTATCATCATCGCAGTGAATTCACAGATATCAACCAGGCAACCCGTAACGACCCGCGCATTACGCGCGTGGGCCGCATCATCCGTAAACTGAGCGTCGATGAACTGCCACAACTGTTCAATGTATTGATCGGCGAAATGTCGCTTGTTGGACCCCGGCCTCACGCGCCATCCACGCGCGCTGGAGAACGGCTCTTTACCGAGGTAGTCAAAACCTACGCCGCCCGCCACAAGGTGAAACCCGGTATTACCGGCTGGGCTCAAGTTTCGGGTTGGCGGGGCGAAACTGATACTGAAGAAAAACTGCTAAAGCGGCTGGAGCATGACCTGTTCTATATCGAGAATTGGTCCTTGATGCTGGATTTCTATATCCTGCTCAGAACTTTTGCCACAGTGCCTTTTCAAACGCGTGCCTATTAGGAAATTTCGCGGTTAATGCGTGATGATTATAGTTGGGTGAATGATAGCGGTGATCTATGAGCAAGCTACAGTCGGATTGAGCGCGCTGTGTCCGAGGGGAGGAACGGTTGGAAACTGTTTATGACTGGCTGACCGTGATGATCTTCGCGGGCCTGATCGTCCTTTTTTTACAACGCTCTACCGGTGACGGCGAACCGCGCGATTCCATATGGCAATATCTGGGCGCATCGCTGGGATGTGCCATTGCCAACTATGTTGGCAACGACAAGGAGGGCGCGATCAGCGGCGCCATCGGCGATGCGGGGCGGCATTTCCTCGCGGTCGCTATCATCATCAGCGTGCTGGCATATATCTGGTATGTTTTGAAACCATTCGACCGCGAGCCACGATCGTAAAAGTCGCCCATTCGGCGGATGAATTTCTTCAATCGAAAAATTAAAAAGGCAGCTTGAATCCGGGGGGCAAGGGCAAGCCTGCGGTCATCTTGCTCATTTCGGCGTTCGACGCGGTATCGGCCTTCGCACGGGCATCATTGAGTGCCGCCACGATCAGGTCTTCCAGCATCTGCTTTTCCGATGGCACCAATAGCGAATCGTCGATATCCACACCTATGATCCGACCCTTGGCACTTGCCTTGATTCTGACCAGCCCGCCGCCGGCAGCACCTTCGACCTCGATCTTATCGAGACCATCCTGTGCTTTTTGCAATTCGGCCTGAACGTTGCCGGCCATTTTGAGAATATCGTCAAGGCTGTTCACTGGTTCATGCTCCGTTGTTCGGCCAAACTGTAATCGATCAGCTCGGCATCGGGAAAGGCTTCATACGCGGCCTTGACGACCGGCAATGCGAGAACGGCATTACGCTCCGCTCCCGCCATCATTTTTTCTTGCTCCAACAGACTCGGATCGGACGTTCCGTCGGCAATCGACACAGCCCAGACCTGCTTTGTGACGACCTTTAACGCAGCGGTCAGATCCCGCGTGAACTCGGTGCCGAGCGGGCGCACCGGCCGAATGACCAGTTCGGGCGGCTCGTAGCGGACAAGGCCAACAAAATCGTGAAGCTGCTGCGCAAGGAGCGCCTTCCCACCGCGATCGATCAGCTCGACAAGTGTTCGAAAATCTTTGGGAAACGCCGATGCGTCCCGTTGGCTGGATATCCCCTCAAATCCCGGCTGCGCCTCATTTTCTCTATCTCTCCCGGATAACGCCGGTACCGAAGCGCCCCGTCCTTCTATCGCAGCGGTGGCGGGTGCTACCGCCTCACCACCTGCTATTCGCCGCGCAAGTTCTCCAGGATCAGGAAGACTCGAGGCGTAAACGATACGAAGTAACGCCATCTCGGCGGCTTCCATCGGCATTGGCGCCGATACGATTTCGCCATGCCCTTTCAGCAACAATTGCCAGATGCGGTGCAATGTCGCGAAGCCAAGCCGGCTCGCCCATTCGGCAAACGCATCGCGTTCTTCGACGGAAAGGGCTGCGTCCTGCGCGCCGCCGACCTTGGCGCGGGTTACGCCATGGCAAGTCTCGAGCAACCCACGAAAAATCGCCACCGGATCGACGCCCAGATCATATTGCGCGCGGATCGACGACAATACGGACGGGACATCGCCGGCAAGAAGCAGTCCGAACATCGTTCGGATCGCACCCCGATCGGACAAGCCCAGCATCTCACGTAGTTGGCTGGCTGTCACGGTGCCTTGCGCATGGGCGATCGCCTGATCGAGGATCGACAAGCCGTCGCGTGAGGAACCTTCGGCCGCGCGCGCGATCAAGGCCAGTGCCTCGCCTTCCGCCTCAACCCCTTCCTTTGCACAGATATCGGCAAATTGCTGGGCGAGCTTCTCGGTCGGAATCCGCTTGAGGTCGAACCGCTGGCAGCGCGACAGGACGGTGACCGGCACTTTCTGAACTTCGGTTGTCGCGAACAGAAACTTTACATGGGCAGGCGGCTCTTCCAGCGTCTTGAGCAGCGCGTTGAACGCATTCTTGGAAAGCATGTGAACTTCGTCGATGATATAGATCTTGTAGCGCGCCGATACCGCAGCGTAGCGTACCGCCTCGATGATCTCGCGAATATCATCAACGCCGGTATGACTTGCGGCATCCATTTCCACCACGTCGATATGCCGGCCTTCTGCAATCGCTATGCAAGGCTCACAGACGCCGCACGGATCAATGGTCGGGCCACCCTGTCCGTCCGGACCCACGCAATTCAGCGCCTTTGCGATCAGTCGCGCCGTTGAAGTCTTGCCGACGCCCCGCAGACCCGTCAGCAAAAAGGCATGCGCCAGCCGCTCGCGGTGGATCGCGTTGCCGAGCGTCTGCACCATCGCATCATGGCCGATCAATTCTGCAAACGTCTGAGGGCGATATTTGCGAGCCAGCACGCGATAGGGCGCCGCTGTTTTCGCCGGCTCATGGGACTCATCAGAATCGAGGGTGTCGAACATCACCCCCTTCTATCCGGTCGGCTCGCGCAAAGTCGAGTGTGGCGAAAAGGTGGGAGCCGGAACGACCCGGGACGAAATCGTTGCGGCTGCTTCCTTCCGGACCTGACCGGGTTGGCGACAGTACCGTCCGCCCGACTCCCGCCCGCGCATATGGGGTATATGGTGCCACAGGGCAAGCACCGGCGGCAAAGCCACATCGTTCTGCCAAAATACCGATCGTTCCGGGCAGGCAACTTTTGGGGGTCCCACGCATTTGTTGATGGGGCGCAATATAATATGGAGAGTGCCATGATAAGGTACGGAATGATCGCAGCGCTAGGTGCAGCGATACTGACAAGTGGTTGCGTCAGTGACAATCACGCGGATCGCCGGTCTGACCATCGCTATCGCGATTATGACTATAATCGCCCCGATCCTGCCTATGGCGGCTACGATGCCGGACGCTATTATCGCGACCACCGTCGTTATCGGGAACGGCGTCTCAGCAGCAACGATCGCGTTTATCGCGGCGGTGACGGTCGCTATTATTGCCGCCACGACGATGGCACGACGGGTCTTATCGTCGGCGGCATCGCAGGCGGCGTGCTAGGCAACGTGATTGCGCCGGGCGGCTCTGAAACTTTAGGTACGATTCTCGGAGCCGCAGGCGGCGCCATTGCTGGTCGTGCGATCGACAAGAGTGACGGCAAGGACGTTCGCTGCCGATAAATCCATCCTGGTATCCCCGCGAAAGCGGGGACCAGTCTAGGGTGCTTCCGGATAATAGCCGTCGTCAATATAGTCGCTGAACCGCGTGATCTTCGCGTCGAACTTCAGCTTTACCTTGCCGGTTGCGCCATGGCGCTGCTTTGCGATGATGAGTTCGGAAAGGCCGAAAGCCCGCTCCATATCTCGTGCCCATGCCTCGTGCGCTTCGAAGGTTTTGCCGTCATCTCCATCAATCGGACGCTTCGGTTCGCGCGCCGCTACATAATACTCCTCCCGATAGACGAAGAGGACGATATCGGCGTCCTGCTCGATCGATCCGGACTCACGAAGGTCGGAAAGCTGGGGGCGTTTGTCTTCGCGTTGCTCGACTGCACGGCTCAGCTGCGAGAGGGCGATCACCGGCACGTGCAACTCTTTCGCCAACGTCTTTAAACCCCGGCTGATCTCGGAGATTTCCTGAACGCGGTTTTCGCCACTGCTGCGCGCGGAGCCCTGCAACAGCTGAAGATAATCGACGACGATCATGCTTATGCCGCGCTGCCGCTTTAGCCGCCGTGCGCGCGTGCGCAAAGCGGCGATCGTCAAGCCGGGCGTGTCGTCTATGTAGAGCGGCAGGCTTTCAAGCTCCGCGGCGGCCCGCGCAAGATTGCGGAAGTCCTGCTGGCTGATCTTGCCCATGCGCAAATTTTCCGAACTGATGCCCGACTGTTCGGACAATATACGCGTTGCCAACTGATCGGCCGACATTTCCAGGCTGAAGAAGGCCACGGCGGCACCAGCCGATTTGGCGTCCTCGATACCGTCTTCCCGATCGCGGATCAGCCGCCGCGCTGCATTGAATGCGATATTGGTGGCAAGCGAGGTCTTTCCCATGCCGGGGCGCCCGGCCAGGATTAGCAAATCAGAGCGGTGCAGACCACCAAGCTTCGTATTGACGCTATCAAGGCCGGTTGTAATGCCCGACAGATGACCGCCCGAGTTGAGAGCGCGCTCGGCCTGTTCGATCGCCAGCTTCGTGGCTTGGCCAAAGCTCTTGACGCTGCCCTGTTCGCCGCCCTCTTCGGCCACGCGATAGAGTGCGACTTCAGCTTCTTCGATCTGGCTTTTCGGATCGACCGATTCGCTGGTGTCGACCGCCTTCTCCACCATGCCCCGGCCGACGCCGATCAATGCGCGGAGTAGTGCCAGATCATAAACCTGAGTCGCGAAATCCCGCGCACCGATCAGGGCGGCCCCGCTGCCCGTAAGCTGGGCAAGATAGCCTGGTCCGCCCAGACCGCGCATCGCTTCGTCGGCTTCAAACATCGGCCGTAAAGTCACGGGATTTGCAACCATGTTGCGATCCACCATCTTCAGGATCGCCTCGTAGATGCGGCCATGGACGGGTTCGAAGAAATGCTCTTCCCGGAGCTTCAGCTGAACATCCTCGACCAGCCGGTTGTCGATCATGAGAGCGCCAAGCAACGCAGCTTCTGCATCGATATTATGCGGCAGCGCGGGGGTCTCCCCTTGCGGAGGCTCCATCAATCTTATCGGTTCAGCCATGTCCTAGCATCGGCCGATAGGCTTCGCCTTGCAACCGGTCGAATGATAAAGAGTCGGGGGTGGAGTTGTGGATAATGATCGAATCGCGTCCTACTTGAAAAGTATAATATCAGCAGGTATATTGTAACCATGGCTACAAGTTCACCGGTTTCGATTGGCTTTCTGCTTCATGACGTCGCGCGGAACATGCGCCACATTTTCGACGGGCGTGCCCGTGTCCTGGGTGTTACGCGTTCCCAATGGCGCGCCTTGATATATCTGTCGCGGGTCGATGGGCTGACGCAAACCGAGCTGGCTGACTCGCTCGATGTGGAACGGATATCCGCGGGGCGAATGGTGGATCGACTGGTGGAGAGTGGTCTCGTCGAACGCCGTGCCGACCCGAGCGATCGACGCGTATGGCGTCTGCACCTGCTGCCGGCGGCGCACGGTATCGTCAGTGAACTCACCAGCATCGGGGAACAGGTTGAAGCGGAAACACTTTCTGTTTTGACCACCGACCAACAAGTTCTGTTTTTAAATCTGCTGGAAGCTCTTAACGCAGGACTTAAACGCCCCAAGGTTTGCACGGATTACAAAAAGGAAGTGGAGTGAATTTCGTAAGGAAGATCGAGAGCGAAGAACTCGACACGACGATTGCACGTTCGCGCCGCTGGCTGCGGCCGGCGTTGACAATTTCCGTGCCGCTTGCCTTGTTCGCGATTGGACTTTTCTTCTGGTTGACAAGCGGCCGCTCCGTATCGACGGACAATGCTGAGGTCGCAGCGCACATCGTCAACGTTGCGCCGGAAATCAGCGGACGCATCATCGAAGTGCACGTCGTTGAAAATCAGAAGGTACATGCTGGCGACCTTTTGTTTCGTATTGATCCGGAGCCCTTCAAGATCGCAGTCCTACAAGCCCAGGCAGCAGTAAGCGCGGCCCGCCTTCAAATTGCCGAGTTGCAGAGCGGCTACACCTCGAAGGTGGCAGACATCGGTTCGAAAGCTTCGGACGTGCAGCTGGCCAACGAAAATTTCAAACGGCAGAGAGAATTGCTGGCAAAAGGCTTCACGACGAGAGCGCATTACGACGAGGCACGCGCGGCGCTGGCAGCGGCGCAAGCGGACCAGAATGTTGCGTCAGCGGACGCGCAGGCGGCCCGGGCCGTGTTGGGAACCGGCGGCGGCCAAGGCCATCCCCAGGTGGAAGCGGCGCGAGCCACGCTCGCCAAAGCGCAACTCGATCTCAGCCGCACCGAATTGCGCGCGCCGGTAGCGGGAACGATTTCGCAAACCGAGCGGCTTACGCCAGGCTCGATGGCGATGCAGATGCTGGCTAACGTAAGCATCGTCGAGGCCGGGGATCCCTGGATTGAGGCCAATTTTAAGGAAACGCAACTCGCCAAGATTCGTCCGGGCCAGCGCGCCGAAGTGCAGATCGACGCAATTCCCGGCAAGACCTACAAAGCCCATGTAACCGGCATCGGGGCCGGCACCGGATCGCAATTCTCCATGCTGCCAGCGCAGAATGCCACGGGCAACTGGGTCAAGGTCACGCAACGCGTCCCGGTGCGCTTGAAACTGGACGAACTGCCTCCACGTCTGGTGTCCGGTTGGAGCGCCCACGTCACCGTCTTTGTAAGAGACTGACGGCCGCCTTTTCGTTTTTCGCGTTTTGCCAACCTCACCTCGCTGGGATAAGTGCTGAGCGTGGCCGACCCTCGCATTATCGCTGTCGAACTCGACGAGAGCACCATCATCTGGCGCAACGCCGATGTGGAGCAGGAACGGCGCATCGCGATATTCGACCTGCTCGAGGGAAATCACTTTGCGCCGCAACGTCAGTATCCTGACGGTTATAGCGGTCCCTTCCGCGTTCGACTGCGTGTCGAGGAAGGACGGTTGGTTATAGAGATCGCCCGCGAGAATACTGAGCTTCTGGAAGCGATCATACTTGGATTGTCGCGCTTTCGACGTCCTATCAAAGATTATTTTGCAATCTGCGACAGCTATTTCAAAGCCGTCCGCCAGGCGTCTCCGCAGCAGATCGAAACGATCGACATGGCGCGTCGCGCAATTCACAATGATGCAGCGGAAATCCTGATAGATCGACTCAAAGGCAAGATTACCCTCGATTTTGATACGGCCCGAAGACTCTTTACCTTGATCTGCGTATTGCACATCAAGGGATAGCTGGCGTCATCGGGTCGTAGACGCACAACCCGGGGCCTCCACTCAAACGATGATGTTTCGCTTACGGCGCCGTGTAGGCCTGAGAATTCACATGCTGATGGGGTTAGCGCGAACATGAAAGGGCGCTAGGGATACGCATCGCTGTTGCCTAACAGTTAGCATACCAAGAGAGGGGACCGCCGATAAATGTCGATCATGGCCGACAAATGGATTCGCGAACGGGCGACGCAGGATGGCATGATCGAGCCGTTCGTTGAGGCGCAGCGCCGTGATGGCTGCATCAGCTACGGCCTTTCATCCTATGGCTACGATGCCCGGGTGGCCGATGAATTCAAAATTTTCACGAATGTTGACTCAGCGACGGTCGATCCCAAGGATTTTGCGTCCAACAGCTTCGTCGATCGCAAGACGGACGTGTGCATCATTCCACCCAATAGTTTCGCGCTTGCACGTACCGTCGAATATTTCCGGGTACCGCGAGATGTGCTGGTCATCTGCCTCGGGAAATCGACCTACGCGCGCTGTGGGATCATTGTGAACGTCACCCCGCTTGAACCCGGCTGGGAAGGCCACGTTACCTTGGAGTTTTCGAACACCACGCCGCTGCCTGCGAAAATCTACGCCAATGAAGGCGCGTGCCAGTTCCTGTTCCTGCAAGGCAATGAGGTGTGTGAAACCAGCTATGCGGATCGCGCGGGCAAATATATGGGCCAGCGCGGCGTAACCCTTCCGAAACTCTAGTTCGGTGGCGCCTGCCTCAGCTTCTCGATCGATTACGATTGCCTGTCATCGGCGCGCCGATGTTTATCATCTCTGGTCCAGAACTCGTCAGCGCGCAGTGCAAGGCCGGCATTGTGGGCCCCTTCCCGGCGCTCAACGCCCGTCCGCAATCGCAGCTGGACGAATAGCTGCATCAAATTGTCGAAGAGCTGGCGCGATGGGATCGGGATAATCCCGACATGCCGGCGGCGCCCTTTGCGGTGAACCAGATCGTTCATCGTTCCAATCCTCGCGTTGAAAAAGACCTTGAAGTTTGCGCTGCGCGGCGGGTTCCGATCATCATCACGTCGCTCGGCGCGCGGGAGGACATCAATGAGGCGGTTCACAAATGGGGTGGCATCACCTTTCACGATGTCATTGACGACCGCTTTGCGCGGAAGGCCGTTGAAAAGGGGGCGGACGGAATCATCGCTGTCGCCGCCGGAGCAGGCGGGCATGCCGGTCTCCTTTCGCCTTTCGCGCTAATGCAGGAAATCCGGCAATGGTTTGAAGGGCCGTTGGCACTCTCCGGCGCTATCGCCCGCGGCGGCGCTATACTGGCCGCTCAGGCGATGGGCGCCGATTTGGCCTATATCGGATCGGCCTTCATCGCGACCGATGAAGCACATGCGAGCGAGGCGTATAAGCACGCGATTGTAGGGGGACGAGCGGCGGACATCGTCTACAGTTCCTATTTCACGGGTGTTCACGGCAACTATCTGCGGAGTTCCATTTTGGAATCCGGCCTTGATCCCGACCATCTGCCTGATGGTGATCCTATGGCCATGGATTTCGGAAATGCGAAGATCAGAGCCTGGCGCGATATCTGGGGTGCGGGACAGGGCATTGGCGGTATCGAAAAGGTTGAACCCGCCCCGTCGCGAATATCAAAGTTCTTGGAACAATACGCACAAAGGCGAAACAGGCTCCGTTTCTAAACAGTAGATCTGTCAAGGTCGGGCGGCGTGCAAGAAGGCTGCGACAACCACTACGCAGAAGATTCTTCCGGCGAGAAGGACGACTTGGCAAGAATAGGAATCACATGCCGAAAATAAAAAAGGGCCACGGCGTTTCCGCCGCGGCCCCTTTTAAAGGTATAGCTTGGTAGGCTTATGCCAGAACCATCGAACGCTTGCGCGAACGCATGCCAGCGCCGACCAGACCGAAACCAACGAGCATCATGCCCCAGGTTGCAGGCTCGGGAACCGGTGCAACCGAAACGTCAAGCGAGTACGAAGCTGGACCAGTCTTCACCTTGTAATCAACGAAGATCTTGTGAGCACCAGCGGCAAGATCAAGCGCTCCGCTCGATCCTACGTCGATTGTCGCAGTACCAAACGATTCACTGGCGAAGGTGAAAGGATTGGATACCGTGTCGATGTAACCACCGATGAAATCGATATTACCTGCACCCTTAACCGAAATGGTCGAAAGGAAAGCAGCGAAGGTATAAGGAATGGACAGGCTGAAATCGAACTCGTCGCTGTAAGTACCTACAGCAAGACCAGAAACATCTGTTGACGTTGAACCAACGCCCAGCGAGCCGAGGTTGATTACCGCAGCCGAAGCGCCGGTAGCGGAAAGAGCCGTACCCGCGACCATCGCGGCTATAACGGCACCCTTGAGTGTCTTAACAATGCTCATTGGTTTTACCCCTGTAAAAGTTAACGCAACGTCGATCAGCGCAAATTGTGCAAAGCGAAATTATCATTCTCTAAACTATATGCAAGCGCAAAATGCGCGGATTGGTCGCAAAATTCGACAGGTTGGTGTCGCAATTCGGGACAAGCGAAGGTTAACGAAAGAATTGGAAAAACGGCCAAAACTTGGGTTGATGGTTAATTTCTCGCACCGCAAAAGCGTATGTCTCTTGTCCATCGGCGGATTGACCGGATGGCACGAACCGGTAAACCTAAGCCCGGTTTGCAGTGCAGCATAAAGGGCAGAATTTCTGATGAGTAGAGTCCGTAAAGCCGTTTTCCCCGTCGCAGGCCTGGGCACCCGCTTTCTTCCCGCCACGAAGGCCGTACCGAAGGAAATGCTCCCGGTCGTCGACAAGCCTTTGATTCAGTATGCGATTGAGGAAGCCCGCGCGGCCGGCATCGAGCAGATGATATTCGTGACGGGCCGCGGGAAGGGAGCGATCGAAGATCATTTCGACATCGCCTTTGAGCTGGAAGCGACGCTGACCGAACGCGCAAAGCATGATCTGCTTGCGACGCTTGGCGGTAGTCGCCTTGCCCCGGGCAACGTCGCCTATGTTCGCCAACAGGAACCGCTCGGCCTCGGGCACGCTGTCTGGTGTGCCCGCGACCTGATCGGCAACGAGCCATTTGCGGTCCTCCTGGCAGATGAACTTCTCTGGAACCCTGCCCGTCCCTGCCTTCAGCAAATGGCTGAAACCCATGACGAGCATGGCGGAAACGTCATTGCCGTGATGGAAGTGCCCGAGGATCATACCCAGCGTTACGGCATCGTCGATCCTGGCGCCAGCGCAGGCGCCGTTACCGAAGTGAAGGGTTTTGTGGAAAAGCCCAAGCCCGGAAGCGCACCCTCGCGACTCGCGGCCGTTGGGCGCTACATCATTCAACCGGAAATCTTCGCTCTCCTGTCAGAGGGCACGCGCGGCGCCGGAAACGAGATCCAGCTTACCGATGCGCTCGCACGACTCATCGGAAATCAGCCTTTTCATGCCCAGACATTTGAAGGTGTCCGCCACGATTGCGGTGATAAAGCGGGCTTTATTCAGGCAAATATCGCTTTGGCCCTGGAACGCCCGGACCTGGCGCCCTCGATTCGAGAATTCTTGAAGACCGCGTAAAAAGCGCGCCGTCGCGATAACCAGGCGTCGCCGAACAAGCGGCATTCTCCGCTATGATACCAGCGCCAGTCGTGGCTGCTCGGCTGTCATGAGACGAACGGCGGTGACGCCTGGCAATCGCTCGATTCGCGCCGCCAGCTCGGCGTCGAGCAAGAGATCGCGGCCCAGACGCACCTTTGCTCGCCCCCCGGCGGGCAGCAAGGCATTGAGGACGAGTTCCCCACGTCCACCGCGCTCCCCTTCCACCAAGGCGGCGAGCGCAGGAATAGCCATTGGATCGTCCGTTTCGACCTCCAGCCGCAACCGGCTGTTGTTGGACAACGCATCCAGCGGCTGAACGCGGCGGATAGTGACGCGCGGCGTTTCCTCGCCTGGTCGACGATCCAGCTCCACGGTCAACAGCAAGCAATCGCCGGCCTTCGCTGCAGCTTCGATTTCTTCGGAAACCGCATCGTCGAAACAGCTTGCGATGAATTGCCCGGAAGAGTCGGAGCATCCCGTCAGGAGATAACGACGGCCGCGTGCTGACGTCCGCCAGCGCGCGTCTTCCACGAGAACCGCCATGACCGCGCCCGACCGTCCGCCGTCTGCGCTCGCCGGAAGCGAAGAGAGTTCCGAAAAAGTCCGCGCGCCATTCGCCGATGCAAGGTGGCGATAACGGTCCGTCGGATGCGCCGAGAAGTAAAAGCCGAACGCTTCCTTTTCTGCCGCCATCCGTTCCGCGAGGCTCCAGTTTTCCGTGCGCGGCAAACGGATTTTGCCAGAGACGTTTTCACCTTCACCGAAAAGGCCACCCTGCCCGCTGGTCCGCGACTGATGGGCACTCGCCGCGTGGGCAAGGATCGTTTCCGCGGCGGCAAAAACGGAAGAGCGCTCCGACGTTATTCCGTCGAAAGCGCCACCCGCCGTCAAGCTTTCGAGTTGTCGTCGATGGAGAACGCGCGGATCAACCCTGGCCGCAAAGTTATCAAGGTCCTTGAAAGCGCCGCCAGTGGCCCGCTCCTCGCAAAGTTGCTCCATGGCTTTCTCGCCGACGCTTTTGAGTGCGCCAAGCGCATAGCGGACGCCAACCGCTTCGACCGTAAATTCAGCATAGCTCGCATTTATGCAGGGCGGCAAACAGGGCACACCCATGCGTCGCATATCATCAACGAAAATCGCCAGCTTATCGGTGGTCGTCATGTCGTAACACATCGACGCTGCATAAAATTCGGGCTTGTGATGCGCTTTCATCCATGCCGTCTGATAGGCCACCAAGGCGTACGCAGCGGCATGACTCTTGTTAAAGCCGTAACCCGCAAACTTGTCGATCAAGTCGAACAGTTCATTGGCCTTGCCCTCCGCGATAGCGTTGACGCTGGCGCAGCCGGCCACAAAGCCGGCGCGCTGGGCGTCCATTTCCGCTTTGATTTTCTTGCCCATTGCACGGCGCAGCAGGTCTGCCTGACCAAGTGAATAGCCGGCCAGCACCTGCGCGGCCTGCATCACTTGCTCCTGATAAACAAAGATCCCGTAGGTTTCCTTGAGAATAGGCTCGAGCAATGCATGGGGATATTCAATGGGTTCGCGGCCGTTCTTCCGAGCGCCAAACATGGGAATATTATCCATCGGCCCGGGCCGATAGAGCGAGACGAGCGCAATGATGTCTTCGAAGTTCGTCGGGCGCACGGCAGCTAGAGTCCGACGCATCCCTTCCGATTCAAGCTGGAAAACGCCTACCGTGTCGCCCTTCTGCAGCAACGCGAATACCTCGGGATCGTCCCATGACAGACTGTCGAGATCGGCTTCGATCCCCCGGTCCTTGAGCATCGCCACTGCCTTCTGGAGGACGGACAACGTCTTCAGGCCAAGGAAATCGAACTTCACGAGCCCGGCACCCTCGACATATTTCATGTCGAACTGGGTAACCGGCATATCCGAGCGCGGATCGCGATAGAGAGGCACAAGTTCATCCAGTCGCCGATCGCCGATCACCACGCCGGCCGCGTGGGTGGAACTGTGCCTTGGCAATCCTTCCAGCTTCATCGCCAGATCGAGCAGCCGCCTGACATCCTTGTCGTTCTTGTATTCTGCGGCGATTTCCGAAACGCCGTTGATCGCGCGCTCCAGCGTCCAGGGGTCGGTTGGATGATTGGGAACGAGCTTTGCCAGCCTGTCCACCTGCCCATAGCTCATCTGGAGAACGCGGCCGGTATCCTTGAGGACGGCGCGGGCCTTCAGCTTACCAAAGGTTATGATCTGCGCCACCTGATCACGCCCGTATTTCTGTTGAACATAGCGAATCACTTCGCCGCGCCGCGTTTCGCAAAAATCGATGTCGAAATCCGGCATCGAGACACGCTCAGGATTCAGGAAGCGTTCGAACAGCAGTCCCAGGCGCAAAGGATCAAGATCGGTTATCGTCAGCGACCACGCCACCACTGAACCCGCGCCGGAACCACGTCCCGGCCCGACGGGAATATCCTGCTCCTTTGCCCATTTGATGAAATCGGCGACAATAAGGAAATAGCCGGCGAAGCCCATGTTGATGATGACATCGAGCTCGAAATCCAGCCGGGCGAAGTAATCAGCATAGTGTTCGGAGTCTTCGGCCGCAGCGGCAGCAGGATACTTGGCGAGGCGTGCTTCGAGACCGGCACGCGCATCTCGCCGCAGCGCTTCGGCCTCTGCTCCCGGGTCTCCAGCCAGGCTGGGCAGAATCGGCTTTCTGTATGGCGCCATCACTGCGCAGCGTTGTGCGACGACCAGCGTATTGGCGATTGCTTCGGGCACATCCTCAAACAACCGGACCATGTCCTCTGCCGGTTTCATCCAGGCATGCGGCGACGAATGAGCACGATCCTCGCTTTCGACATAGGACGAGCTGGCGATGCAGAGCATGACGTCATGCGCGGCATGAAAGTCCGCTTCCGCAAAACAGGTGGGATTGGTGCCGACGAGCGGCAGGTCTCTCGCATAGGCGAGGTCGATCAGCGCCGCTTCCGCGCGTTGCTCGACATCGTCTTCACGACGCACCAGCTCGACGTACAGACGCTCCGGAAAAAGAGCCTGCAACCGATCGACATACGCACCTGCGGCATCCTGCTCATCTGCAAGCAGTTTCACCAGGGCGCCTTCCCGCCCGGCGGTAAGTGCAATCAGCCCCTCCGTTCGTCCGGCCAGGAAATCCATCGGCACATGCGCTTCTTCATGGACGGGCCGATCGAGATGGGCGGCGGATACAAGCGCGCAGAGATTATCATATCCGCGTTCGTCCTGTGCATAGAGCACCAGCCAATCGAGCATGAGTTGCTCGGTTCCCGGCCGCGCGACGCACAACATGGTCCCGATCAGCGGCTGCACGCCTTCCTTCTTGGCCGCGTCCGAAAATGCCATTGCCGCGTAAAGTCCATTACGATCGGCAAGTCCTGCCGCTGGAAAGCCGCGCTTTCTCGCAAATTTCGCGATGTCCTTGGGCTCGATCGCGCCTTCCAGCATCGTATAGGCTGAAAAGATGCGTAACGGAACGAACGGGGCTTTTGGCATGACCCAATCTAGGCAGGAAAGACCATTTGGCAAACCCTAGCTGAACTTATCCACCGCTATCTCGCACACGGCGACGCGATGCGAGAAACGTTGTAATTGGTCGCAGATCGTGTTCCATTCGTCGAATTCGATAACGATAGGGGGGAAGCACGCGATGAATCTTGGCAATCCCATTTCCACGCCAACTTCACTGGGGGAGCGCGTCAAGGCGATCCTACTCAAGCCTAGGGAAGAATGGCCAAAGATAGACGCAGAGCCGGTTACGGTCAGTGGGCTTTTTACATCCTATGTGATGATTCTGGCTGCTATCCCTGCGCTGGCGCATCTGATCGGATCGGTTGCCTTCGGCTATTCCTTCTTCGGCGTGACCTGGCGGCCATCGATTGGTTCAGCGATCAGCATGGCGATCATTCAATATATACTGGCGCTGGTCGGCGTGTTCGTGCTGGCGCTGATCATAGATTGGCTGGCTCCAACGTTTGGCGGCATCAAGAACAATGTTCAGGCTTTCAAGGTCGCCGCTTACTCTGGAACCGCGATGTGGGTTGCCGGCATTTTCGCAATCATCCCGCAACTGAACGTGTTGAGCATCCTCGGACTTTATGGCTTGTACCTGCTCTATCTAGGCTTGCCCGTCCTGATGAAAGCGCCGGACGATAAGGCGATGAGCTATACTATCGTCACCGTACTCGCGGCCATCGTGATTTTCTTCGTGCTGGGTGCCCTGTCAACGCCTATCGCAGGCCTCTTCGGCAGCTCCGTGACGCCAAATATGAGCGAAATTTCAGGCAAGATGAATGTTCCTGGGATTGGATCGGTCGACCTTGGCAAGATGGAAGCCGCTTCGAAGCAGATGGAAGCGACGGCCAAGAAAATGGAGGCGGCGGCAGCCAACGGGACCAGCGTTGCCGTTGCGCCATCCGCGCTACAGGCGCTGCTTCCGGAAACGGTCGGAAATTATCACCGCACGGAAGTGGAAAGCCAGTCCATGGATGCCGGAGGCGTTGGCGGCTCGCGGGCCGAAGCGAAATATGAGTCGGGCGAAAATCATTTTGATATCGAGGTGACTGACATGGCGGCCGTTGGAGCGCTCACCGCCATGGGCGCTGCGATGAATGTTCAGTCGAACAGGCAAACGGCGACCGGTTACGAGAAAACGGAAACCGTGGATGGCCGGATTGTCACTGAAGAATGGGATTCCTCAGATGGCGATGGGAGTTACAGCACTACGGTCGCTAACCGGTTCATGGTCAAGGCCGAAGGCAAAGTGGCCAGCATCAACGATTTGAAAGCCGCAGTCGCGGCCATTGGCCCTGACAAACTCGAGGCGATGGTCAACTAGGCTATTCCAGGTGACCATCGTGCAAGCGCACGATGCGATCCATCTTCTTGGCCAACCTCTCGTTGTGCGTAGCAACCAGCGCCGCCGAACCTTCTTCCCGCACCATACGTAGAAACTCGGCGAGCACGATGTCGGCCGTAGCCTCATCAAGATTGCCGGTCGGCTCATCGGCCAGCACCAGCGCCGGACGATTTGCCAGCGCGCGAGCAACCGCGACGCGCTGCTGTTCTCCACCGGAAAGCTGGCTGGGACGGTGTGTCAGACGATGCCCTAGGCCAAGCGTCGTCAACAAGGACTGGGCGCGCGCCTTGGCCGCCATTTGCTCCATATCGCGAATCAGGAGCGGCAACATCACGTTTTCCGCAGCGGTAAAGTCGGGAAGAAGGTGGTGGAACTGATAGACGAAGCCCAGCATGTCACGTCGGACGCGGGTTCGCCCTTCGTTGTCCAGTTTGGACGCTTCCTCGCCGGCGATAAGGATGGAGCCTTCAAATCCCCCTTCAAGTAACCCAACCGCTTGCAGCATGGTGGATTTACCCGAACCCGAAGGACCGAGCAACGCGACGATCTCGCCCGGCGCCACCCCGAGATCAACACCGCGGAGCACGTCGATCGTCTCGCCGCCCTGGGTGAAACTGCGTTGGAGGTGCTTTACGGCGAGAACGTCAGCCGTCGCGCGATCATCACTCATAGCGCAACACCTGAACCGGGTCGGTGCTCGCCGCTTTCCACGCAGGATAGAGCGTAAAGAGAAACGCCGAGCCAATCGCAAGGACGACGATCGCAACCACTTCAAACGGGTCCGTCTTGGACGGAAGCTCCGTCAGAAAGCGGATTTGGGGATCCCACAGGTTCTGGCCAGTGATCAGCTGGATCGCGTTTACCACGTCCTGCCGGAAAAACAGGAAAACCGCGCCAAGCACCAGCCCCGCCAGCGTTCCGATCGTACCGATCGAGACGCCTACAGTCATGAAGATCTTCATCATGCCGGATCGCGACGCTCCCATCGTGCGCAGTATCGCGATGTCCCGCGTTTTCGCGCGTACCAGCATGATCAGCGACGACAGGATATTGAACACGGCCACCACTATGATCAGCGACAGCACGACGAACATCGCCACGCGTTCGACGGCAAGCGCTTCGAACAGACTGGCATTCATCTGCTTCCAGTCAGTGACGACCGCCTTTTGCTTTGTCCTGGCCGCGATCGGCGCAAGTATCTCTCCGACATGATCGGGATCGACCGTCTTGACCTCCACCATGCCCACTGCGTCGTCCAGCATCAGCAGAGTCTGCGCATCCGTGATCGGCATGACCACAAAAGCCTTGTCATAATCATAGACCCCGACCTCGAAGATCGCCGCGACATTGTAGCTGACGATCCTCGGAACCGTGCCGAACGGCGTGGTCTGGCCCTGGGGGGAGATCAGGCTGATCTGGCTGCCGATCTGTGCACCCAATGCCTCGGCAAGACGCGCACCGATGGCGACGTTGTTCGACCCCGGCGTGACATCGGCCAGTTTTCCCGCCACCACATTGTCACGGATGGTGGAAATTCCGCGAATATCCTGCATCCGCATGCCGCGCACGAGAACGCCTTCCACGCGTCCGTCATAGCTTGCCATCAAAGGCTGCTCGATCAGGGGCGTTGCAGAAACGACACCCGGCGTCTTACGCGCCATCTCGGCAATGGCCCGCCAGTTATCCAGACGTCCGCCATAGCCTTGCACCACGGCATGCCCATTCAGTCCTACGATCTTGTCGAAAAGTTCGGCCCGAAACCCGTTCATCACGGACATGACGATGATCAGCGCGGCGACCCCGATCATCACCCCGGCCAGACTGAACCCCGCGACCAGCGCGATGATGCCCTCGCCTTTGCCGGGCCAGAGATAGCGCTTGGCGATCATCCATTCGTAGCGGGTCAGGATCATGGGAAAACGGCCCCCAACATTCCTCTCCCCATTTGGGAAGGGGTGTAGGGGTGGAGTAGCGTCGAAGGGGCTCGACGCCCCTGAGGCGATGGCAATCGGGAAGCGCAGCAGGATCTCTTGGCGCGCAGACGCGCGCGCGCACCCCTGAGCCCTTCCCTTTCAAGGGAAAGGAAACGCATTGCTGCTCTCAACCCGCCATCCTCGCCAGCACGCTATCGATCGAAAGCTCCTGCTTTTCACCGGTCGCCCGCTGCTTGAGTTCGACGATGCCCCGCTCCAGCCCCTTCGGCCCGATCACGATCTGCCAGGGCAGCCCTATCAAATCCATGGTCGCGAATTTCGCGCCGCCCCGCTCATCGCGATCATCGTACAATGCCTCAACGCCAGCAGCTTCCAGCTTCGCATACAAATCGTCCGAGGCGACCTTGCAGGCCGCATCGTCGGCACGCATGTTGATCAGGCCGACCTTGAACGGCGCCACGGACTCCGGCCAGATAATCCCGGCATCGTCATGGCTGGCTTCGATGATCGCACCCATCAGACGCGATACTCCGATGCCGTAGCTTCCGCATTCGGGGTGGATGCCATTGCCGTCCGGCCCCTGTACCGTGAGCCCCATCGCCTTGGTATATTTGGTGCCGAAGTAGAAGATATGGCCGACCTCGATACCCCGCTTGGTCAGCAAGGCTTCGCCGGCCTCGGCTTCCCGGGCAGGATCGCGCTTTTCATCCGTTGCGGCATAATCAGCGGTCAGGCCGGAGACGAATGACTGCAGTTCCGCAGGGTTTTCGTCGTCCACATCGTAGTCGCGGGAGTTTTCCCAATTACGATGGTAAAACACCTCGCTCTCACCCGTGGGCGCGAGCACGATGAATTCATGCGAGAGATCGCCACCGATCGGCCCCGTGTCCGCCTGCATCGGGATCGCCTGCAGGCCCAGTCGTTTGTAGGTGCGCAGATAGGCGACGAACATGCGGTTGTAGCTATGCCGCGCGCCCGCTTCGTCGATGTCGAAAGAGTAGGCATCCTTCATCAGGAATTCGCGGCCGCGCATCACGCCGAAGCGAGGACGGACCTCGTCGCGAAATTTCCACTGGATATTGTAGAGTGTCCGGGGAAGATCGCGATAGCTGCGCGCGCCGTCCTTGAACAGCCAGGTGATAACCTCCTCGGCCGTCGGCCCGAACAGCATGTCGCGGTCATGGCGATCCTTGATACGCAACATTTCCGCGCCATAATCTTCATAACGCCCCGACTGACGCCACAGATCGGCTGACTGGATGGTTGGCATCAGCAGTTCAATCGCGCCCGCCCGGTCCTGTTCCTCCCGCACGATCTGTTCGATCTTGCGCAACACGCGATGACCGATCGGCAACCAAGCATAGATGCCGGCCGCCGTCTGGCGGACCAGCCCTGCGCGCAGCATCAGTTTGTGACTGACGATCTGGGCATCGGCGGGTGATTCTTTGGTGACGGGAAGGAAGTAACGGGAAAGACGCATTGATCAATTAGCCTGGAAGGATAGCGAATGGCGCATGCTCTAAGGCGGGCGGGCGCCTGGGGCAACAGAGGACCGCCCCCTACCCTGTTGCGCGGAAAACACAGGTGTCGCCCATTCGGCGTTCACATGTGTTAAACTCCGTGACAAAACATCGTGCATTTCATACCCATGATCTCACGGAACATAGGCAGACAAAGCGGCCATGGTTCGGGGAGTGTTAGTCTCCAGCAGTACCTTAAAAGGGGGGTGCTGCGACAGAGATTGTAGACGTGAGTTAGGGGGCTGACGAGCATTCGTCACGCAGTGCGCCCGGATCGGAAACGGTCCGGGCGTTTGCCTTTGGTGTCGGGCTTGCTGCCATCGGATAGATATTCAAAACCGCGCAAAGCAGGCCCGTGTTTAACAATCCGAAACCTCATGCTGCCATAAGCGCTGCCATGATCCCCATGAAACACAGCACCATATTCAAAAGTCGCTGGATGGCCCTGGTCTGGTCGGCAGGTATCCTGCTGACCGCCTATCAGGTCGCGGGGTCGCCGGACGACGACGGCAATGCCGTTGCCGACAACAGCCTTCAGCAGGCAGCTGCCGCGCTCGACGGCGCCGCAGGCAAGTAAAAAGCCTTATGGTGCTTTGCGCGTGGGCACCGGCACATTGCAGACATCAGCGCCGCCCGCCGGCCGGATAAAGAAGTCGTCGCGCCGATTCGCCCGCGCATCCGCATATTCCGCAAAAGGGGCGGTGTCTGTTCGCATCACCTGATAATGAGGTTGGTCCCTTCCCGGCCAATCTGCTGCCAGACGGGTACGCGCAATCGGGACATTCTGTTCGGCATCCGTATAAAAGCCGATCTCGCCCGTGCCGCGCGGCAGAGCTGACAACACGTCCATACCGTCAACGATCCGACCGACCAGCGCGATATTGCGATCGAGATGGCGGGGTGCATGCCCGATTACCGTGTAAAGCTCCGCCCCATTTCCCGTATCTGGCGGCAGATCGCGCCCGACGCCCACCATGGCATAGCAATGCGTCAGCCAGGCCGCGCGGCCATCGCTTGCCATCGGCCAGCCGTCCGCAAAGCCGGTCGTCGACGCATAAACGTCCCGCGCCTTTGACGGGCTGATCTTCAATCCTGCCAGCGGCCGCTCATATTCTGGGGGCGGGCGATCGACCACGCCCTTGGGTATCGACCGTTTCGGATCTGCACCGCCCCATTGGACCACATAATTGTCCTGCACGCGAATGATCGCGTTACGATCGAACCACCCGCCGCGGATCAAAGTCCGGATATTGGCGACGTGGACCGGAGCAAAATCCGGCGCCAGTTCGATGACGATGCGCTTCCCGTTGCCGAGCTCCATAACTACGAGATTCTCGGGCGCGATCGCGCGCCAGGCCCCAGCCGGCGCTCTTGCGATGATCTCCGGAGGGGTAGGGACGAGTGATGCGGTTTGCGCCATGGCTGAGGCCGGAGCGGACATCACCATAGCCATCATCAGCATCTGGAGCGGAGATTTTCCCATGGCCCAAGCCTGACACATCGGATACCGGGATTAAAGCGCTCTCGCATTACGCTGTCATTTCGCCCGCATACCCCGTAGGCAGCTAAATATAGCGGTTTTGGCCGCCTCCATAATTGACGGCACTCACATCAAGACCTCCTCAAACGGAAAAGGTAAGGCCATGCTGATCCGCGCCGGCTATGATATCAGTTTCGTTACCCAGCAGCGTGTGCCGATGCTCGCAAATCTGAGCGTCCATGCGTCGCGCAACAAGGATCTGCGAACCGCCCAGCGGATATTCACCCAGCCCGACGTACCGCTTTACGATTACATCGATTCTTTCGGAAATATATGCACTCGGCTGACGATACCGAATGGTGGCATCACGATCAGTTGCGGCTTCGTGATCGAAGATCCATTTGAGCCCGATCTGGTCGTACCCGATGCGGGGCAGGTCCCGCTTGAGCATTTGCCCGACGATGTTCTGATCTATCTGCTGGGAAGCCGCTACTGCGAGACGGACCGGCTATCGGAAATCGCGTGGTCGCTGTTTGGCGGCGGAGCGCCCGGCTGGGCCATGGTTCAGTCGATCGTCGGTTATGTCCACGAGCGTATCCGCTTCGATTATATGAGCGCCCGCCCCACCAAAACGGCATGGGACGCGTATCAGGAACAGGTCGGCGTCTGTCGCGACTATGCGCATCTTGCGATCGCCTTGTGCCGCTGTATGAACATCCCTGCTCGGTATTGCACAGGCTATATGGGCGATATGGATCTGCCGGCACTTGTCGGCGACATGGACTTTTCAGCTTGGTTCGAAGCTTATCTGGATGGCCGATGGTATATTTTCGATGCACGGCACAACCGGCCGCGCCGGGGCCGTATCCTCATGGCGCGGGGCCGCGATGCAACCGATGCTGCCCTCACCAATGCTTTCGGCCCGGCTACGTTGACGCGCTTCGACGTCTATACGGACGAAGACCGGCTTGGGACATTCACCCCATAGTGGGTCTCGCTAGCGTCGTTAAGATCGGTTAACCTTATTGTCCCGGATTGGGACCGCAATGTGAACGCGCCTTAACAGGCATCACCTTTTCCCTAACGCCGCGTAAACCTCAATTTTACGTGGTTTGATATATCTCCTGATGGAATGTTCGTCGCGCGGAACATTCCGAATCGGAGGTATCATGACATCGAGTGCAGCAGGATCAGCAAAGGCAAGCGGGGTTTCGAACCTGCTCTCGGCGCTGTTGCTTGCCGATGGCAGCGCAGGCCATCCGTTCGTTACCGAACATGATCGCGGTAATGGAATGGAAGTCGCGCGCGCACTGACGGATACAGTGCATCATTTGAGCGCGCTCTACGGACGTCATCCGGGATTGAGCGACATGCTGGCCGAGAAGAATGTTCATCCCGAAATCGCCGATTGGATCGCTGCATCCGTCGACGGCTTCGCCCGTGAACGGACATATATCACGCGCGTCGTGGTCGCCGCCGGACCGCAACCCAGTACGCCGGGTCAGGCGCAAAGCGAAGCAGCCGCGATGGGGCAGCGCCACGCCGTAGAAATGCTCGCAAAGTCTGATCGCCTTGGCTGCGTGTTGGGCGCGACCATGGCCAAGGCGCTCGACTGGCGCGCGATGCGCAGCCTGATCGACACCGCGGCACGCCGCTTTGGAATCGAACCGCCCGTGCTGCTTGTACCTACGGTCGAGGAAACCCTCCGGGCTGCTGATGCTGCCGCGATTACCATGGGCATCGAACGGGCGATCGCTTTCGGCGCGCAGCAGATATTCGTTCAGCACCGCGGTTTGTGGGACTTGCTCGAAGCGCGCGAACTGGCCCGCCGCAGCAGCTAGCCTCAATCGACCCAGATTTTTCGGGGATAGCCTTGCGCATATAACAGCGCCGTCAGGTCGCTATGGTCGATCCGCGCGCCGGCTGCCGCTGCAGTCTTTGGCTTGGCGTGATAGGCGACGCCAAGACCCGCGAGTTCGATCATCGGTATGTCGTTCGCGCCATCGCCGACCGCCAGCACCTCTTCCAGCCCGATCCCCAGCCCTTTCGCCTCATCCATAAGCGTCTCGCGCTTGGCGGCGGCGCCCACGATCGGGCGCACCACCGTACCGGCCAGCATGCCGTCCGCGATGTTGAGCGTGTTGGACAGTGCGCGATCGAAGCCTATTTCCTTGGCGACGCGATCAGCGAAAACCGTGAAACCGCCTGATACGAGAACACAACGCGCGCCATTCGCCCGCATCGTCTGCACCAGCGCGCGTGCACCCGGCATGATCCGGACGCGTTCGATATAACAGCGATCGATCACGCCTGCATCAAGGCCCTTCAGCAGCAGCACGCGCGCATCGAGCGCACCCTCGAAATCAAGCTCGCCCCGCATCGCGCGCTCGGTGATCTGGGCAATCTGCGGCTTGATCCCTGCGTAGTCGGCGAGCTCGTCGATGCATTCGATAGTGATCATCGTCGAATCCATGTCGGCGACAAGCAGCCGCTTCGCCCTGCCTGCCTCCCGCTGAACGACGACGTCCGTGGCAGTCAGCAAACCCTCCAGGGCAGCGCGCGCTTTCGCCGGGTCACCCGTGAACCCGATGTCCGCTGCTTTGCCTTCATCGATCCACGAATCGCCAAGAACCGACGCGCCGGCTGTGCTGAGCGCCTCCCTGGCCCGTTCCAGGCCTCGCCTATCGAGTTCCTGGGCTGCTATCAGCGTGGCAATGAACAAGACATACTCCCTCGGATCTGGTGAACGACCGCCGCTCGCACTTATTGCGGGGCCAACGGCCAGCGGCAAGTCGGCATTGGCGCTGCACCTTGCCGAGCAGGCGGGCGGTACGATCATTAACGCTGACGCATCACAGCTTTACCGCGATCTTTCCGTGCTTTCCGCCCGACCTGCCTCCGACGAAGAATCGCGTGCACCACACAGGTTGTTCGGGACGGTCGATGGTGCAAAACCCTGCTCCGCGGCCGAATGGGCATTGATGGCCAAGGCATCGATCGCCCAAGCGCATGACAAGGGAAGCCTGCCGATCCTTGTCGGAGGGACCGGGCTCTATATCAGGACGTTGCTTGACGGCATTGCCCCTGTACCTGCGATCGACCCGACAATCCGCACGGAAGTCCGCAATCTGTCCGTTCAGGAAAGCTACGCCGCACTACAGACACTCGATCCGGTTTCCGCGGCGAAGTTGCGGCCTGGCGATACGACCCGCATCGCCCGTGCGCTGGAGGTGGTTCGCGCAACCGGCATATCGCTGAACGAATGGCAAAGACGGAAAGAAGGGGGCATTGCCGATTCGATCGCATTGAAGCCACTCATCCTTCTGCCGCCCCGCGAATGGCTCTACGCGCGTGCCGATACGCGGTTCGCGCAGATGCTCGAACAGGGGGCCATCGCTGAAGTCGAGACTTTGCTTTCGCGCGCGCTTGATCCCGCCTTGCCGGTAATGCGGGCGATAGGCGTGCGTGAAATCGGTGCATGGCTCGCCGGCGAAATATCGTGGGACGCCATGAAGGACGCCGCTGCCACTGCCACGCGCCAATATGCGAAGCGGCAATATACCTGGTTCTCGCGCCAGCCACCTGGAGACTGGCCCCGGCATGAAGAGACATTAGATGATGAAATATTGAATAAATTAGTAATAAAATTACTATAGATGGTGTTGACACATAAGTTTGTTACTTATAGGGAGCGCCCCCTGTGCAGCCGCAACAAACTCGTCTAGGCGGCTGCCGGTTTCAAGAAAGAGAGTGCAATGGTTACCGAAAAATCCGGCGCGGACATCCTGATCGAGGCCTTGTGCGATCTCGGTGTCGAGGTCGTGTTCGGCTATCCGGGCGGTGCGGTCCTACCCATTTATGACGCTCTCTTCCAGCAAAAGCGCATCCGTCACATCCTCGTTCGTCAGGAAGGCGGCGCAGCCCACGCCGCCGAAGGCTATGCGCGCTCAACCGGCAAGCCGGGCGTCGTCCTTGTCACATCGGGCCCCGGCGCGACCAATGCCGTCACCGGCATTACGGACGCCCTGATGGACTCGATCCCGATGGTCATCATCACCGGTCAGGTCGCGACCCAGCTGATCGGATCGGACGCGTTCCAGGAAGCCGATACAATCGGCATCACGCGCCACTGTACGAAGCATAATTATCTGGTGAAAGATCCGGCAAAGCTCGGCGATATCGTGCATGAGGCGTTTCATATCGCCACATCCGGACGGCCTGGACCCGTGCTGATCGATCTGCCGAAAAACGTGCAGGTGGCGACGGCGGCGTACAAGAAACCGGGGCCGATCAGCCACAAAGGGTACAAGCCCCAGATAAAGGCGGAGTCCGCGCTTATCGCGCAGGCCGTCGACATGCTGGCCGCCGCCAGCCGGCCGATCCTGTACACCGGAGGCGGCATCATCAATTCCGGTCCCGGGGCGAGCCAGATTCTACGTGAGCTTGCCCGCATCACCGGCGCGCCTGTCACGTCCACATTGATGGGTCTGGGCGCTTATCCGGCCTCCTCGCCGCAATGGCTGGGCATGCTCGGCATGCACGGCACATATGAAGCCAATCTCGCGATGAACGAGGCGGATCTGATCGTTTGTCTCGGCGCGCGCTTCGATGATCGCATTACCGGCCGACTGGATGCCTTTTCGCCCAATTCAAAGAAGATCCACGTCGATATCGATCGTTCGTCGATCAACAAGGTCGTGCGGGTCGATCTTCCGGTCATCGGTGACGTCGGGCGCGTGATGGAAGACATGGTGAAGCTGTGGAAGGCGCGCGCCTATCCGCCCGCCAGGATGGATGACTGGTTTGCCAGGATCGACCAATGGCGCGCCAGGAAGTCCCTGTCCTATCCGGAATCGAAGACGGAGATCATGCCGCAGCTGGCAATCCGCCGATTGTGGGAAGCCACCCATGCCAAAAAGCCGATCATCTCTACCGAGGTCGGCCAGCACCAGATGTGGGCAGCCCAGCATTTCGACTTCGAGAACCCGAACAAATGGCTGACCTCGGGTGGTCTCGGCACAATGGGTTATGGTCTGCCGGCCGCGATCGGCGCCCAGATCGGCAACCCGAACGCGTTGGTGATCGACATTGCGGGTGAAGCATCCATCCTGATGAACATTCAGGAAATGGCGACGGCGACCCAGTATCGCCTGCCGGTCAAGGTGTTCATCCTCAACAATGAATATATGGGCATGGTTCGCCAGTGGCAGGAACTGACCTATTCGAGCCGCTATTCCGAAAGCTATTCAGAATCATTGCCCGATTTCGTCCAGCTTGCCGAAGCCTTCGGATGGAAGGGCATCCGTATCGAAGGCATGCAGGAGCTAGATGCCGGCATTGCTGAAATGCTCGCCTATGATGGCCCCGTGATGGTCGATTGCCGGGTCGCCAAGCTCGCCAACTGCTTCCCGATGATACCGTCGGGCGCCGCCCATACCGAAATGCTGCTCCATTCCGACGAAGTGTCGGGCGAGATGGACGACGAAGCGAAAGCCCTGGTCTGATGCATATTAAAGAGGGACCGACGGAGCGTCATACGCTCTCCGTGACCGTGGACAACGAAGCGGGCGTGCTTGCGCGCATCGCCGGCATGTTCACTGCGCGCGGCTACAATATCGAGAGCCTGACGGTGGCTGATATCACGGAGGATGAGGCAGTCAGCCGTATCACGATCGTGACGTCCGGCACGCCGGGCGTGATCGAGCAGGTGGTGGCGCAGCTCGACCGGCTGGTACCCGTGCACAAGGTAACCGACCTCACCGCGCTAGGCCCGCACGTCGAGCGTGAGCTTGCGCTGGTCAAGGTCGTCGGCACGGGCGAACATCGTATCGAGGCGCTTCGGCTTGCCGAAGTCTATCGCGCGCACGTCATCGACGCGACGACATCCAGCTTCGTTTTCGAAGTGACCGGCGGCTCCGAAAAGATCGACAAGTTTCTCGAACTGATGCGCGAGATCGGCCTCGTGGAAGTTGCCCGCACCGGCGTGGCGGCAATGGCACGAGGGAAAGAGGCGCTCTAGCAAACGAGACGTATCTCGACTTCGCTCGACACGAACGAAGTCCTTGGAATTTAACCGTTAGTCCCAAGCGCAGTCGAGGGACGTCAGATAAGGGAAGAACAGCAATGCGCGTTTATTATGATCGGGATGCCGACATCGGCCTCATCAAGACCAGGAAGGTCGCCATCGTGGGCTATGGCAGCCAGGGTCATGCCCACGCTCAAAATCTTCGGGATTCTGGCGTAACAGAAGTCGCGATCGCGCTTCGCCCGGGATCGGCCACCGCCAGGAAAGCGGAAGACGCGGGCTTTAAGGTGCTTACGAACGCCGAGGCAGCCGCCTGGGCGGACATCATCATGATCCTCGCGCCCGACGAACATCAGGCCGCGATCTACAATGACGATCTCGCGCCCAATCTGAAACCGGGTGCCGCCGTTGCCTTCGCGCATGGCCTGAACGTGCATTTCGGCCTGATCGAGCCGAAGGCCGACATCGACGTGTTCATGATCGCGCCGAAGGGCCCTGGCCACACCGTGCGTTCCGAATATCAGCGCGGCGGCGGCGTGCCCTGCCTGATCGCCATCCATCAGGATGCAAGCGGCAATGCGCACGACGTAGCGCTTTCCTATGCCAGCGCGATTGGCGGCGGTCGATCGGGCGTGATCGAGACCAACTTCAAGGAAGAATGCGAAACCGATCTGTTCGGCGAGCAGGCCGTGCTCTGCGGCGGCATCACCCACCTGATCCAGGCCGGGTTCGAAACGCTGGTGGAAGCGGGCTATGCTCCGGAAATGGCCTATTTCGAATGCCTCCACGAAACCAAGCTGATCGTTGATCTGCTCTATGAGGGCGGCATCGCGAACATGCGCTATTCGATCTCCAACACCGCCGAATACGGCGATATCAAAACCGGTCCGCGGATCATTACCGACGAGACCAAGGCCGAGATGAAGCGCGTGCTGGCTGACATTCAGTCAGGCCGGTTCGTGAAGGACTTCGTCCTCGACAACCGCGCCGGGCAGCCCGAGCTGAAGGCAAGCCGCAAGGCCGCCGCCGCGCACCAGATTGAAAAGGTCGGCTCGGAGCTGCGCGCGATGATGCCATGGATCGCCAAGAATCAGCTCGTGGACAAAGCCAGGAACTAGGGTGCACCCGAAAACACTGCGTTCCTAAACAGGATTTGACAGGACGACGGGGGCAGGCCAGCGTGGCCTTCCCCCGTTTGTCATGGAGAGTCTAAAGATGCGAAAGATCGCAATTCTGGCAGCTATTGCCGGCGCCGTTGCCATACCCGTCATCGCGCAGATGCCGACCACCGCACCGGGCGCGCATGATCCAAGCCGGGTGAAGGCTGGAACCTATGCCGTGGATGGCGGCCACACGCAGATATTGTTCGAAGTCAATCACCTCGGATTCAGCGACTATTTCGGTATTTTCGGCGAACCGACCGGCACCCTGGTGATCGATCCGGCCAAGCCGGCCGCATCACAGGTTTCGATTGAAATCCCGATCGGAAAGGTCGTCACCACCAGCGCGAAACTCAACGAGCATCTGCTGGGCGCTGACTTCTTCGACGCCGCCAAATTTCCCACGGCAACGTTCAAATCCACGGGCGTGACCGTCAAGGGCCACGAAGCGACGATCACCGGCAATCTGACGATCAAGGGCATTACCAAACCCGTCGTGCTGGAAGCGGAATTCGTAGGCGCAGGACCAGGCCCGATGAACAAGAAACTCAACGTCGGCTTCAAGGCGGAAACCAAGATCAAGCGTAGCGACTTTGGCGTCAGCTACGGCATTCCGCTTGTGCCGGACGAGGTGGAACTGAAAATCAACGCGGCGTTCGAACAGACATCCTGATGAATCTGCGCGGGATCAGGCGGCCGCGCGCCGCCTGATCCCGCAAAAGCCGCGGATCGCGTTTCGCATCTCGGAATCACCGAGCCGCCCGGCCATTGCATCGATCATCATCAAGGCGCTGACATTATGCCCGTCGTCGATGCGGTGAAACTGCATATCCCAGTCGCCGAAGCTCTTTGCCAGGACGGTGCGTAGAAACTTTATATCTACGCCACTGTGGCGGGGATCGAGCGCGATTCGCGCAAAACAGCGCTCCACGTGCCCTTCTGGCCCTTCCAGCGTCTGCAGGAAGCGGCTGCCATCGTAGATGACCACGCTGGTGATGCCATCGTCGCGGTTACGCGTACGACTGCGCGCGAGGAGGGTTTCAAAGTCCCCCGATCCTAATCCAGGCCTGGCAGTACTTATATAAATGAGCTGTAGCATTCCCATGCCCCCATAGGATCAGGTGCCCATACAACACGCATATCGGTGGACAGCTACTGAGCAAATCCGATGAAGAGTGCTTAAACTATTAAAAAACCTGATTCTATCCCTGCGTTAACGCGCGAATGTGCCAATGGTTCGCCACGAGCGGAATTGGAGATGGACTTTCTCAATCACATTGGGTTAAAGGCACTGCATGACGTCGCATCGCGGCCTTCTCCTGCTTCGACTTACGCGCCCTTAGGCGCGCGATTTCGCTTGGCCGCATTCGCGGCTTCAGGCCACGGCGCCTAAGGGCCACTTAATCCAGACAGGCAAATCCCCGCCAAGAGGAGCGGACCCGTGACAGATACCGTATTGATCTTCGACACTACCTTGCGCGATGGCGAGCAATCGCCCGGCTGTTCGATGAACCTCGAGGAAAAATTGCTGGTTGCCCGGCAACTCGAGGCTTTGGGCGTCGACATTATCGAGGCCGGTTTCGCCATCGCCAGCCCCGGCGATTTCGAAGCCGTCAGCGAAGTAGCCCGGCAGTGCGAACGCGCCACGGTCGCTAGTCTGGCGCGTGCCGCCAGCGCTGATATCGAGCGCGCGTGGCAGGCCGTCCAACATGCCCGGTCGCCGCGCATTCACACTTTCATTGCCACATCGCCGCTGCACATGCGGGTAAAGCTCAACAAAACGCCGGAAGAGGTGCTGGAAGCAATCGCGGCGTCCGTTTCACTGGCGGCGCGGCTGTGCCCTGACGTGGAATGGTCGGCCGAAGATGCCACGCGGTCCGATCCGGATTTCCTCTGCCGTGCGGTTGAAACCGCCATCCGCGCCGGCGCACGCACGATCAACCTGCCCGACACCGTGGGCTATGCGACGCCGGAAACCTACGGCGCGATGTTCAGGGACGTCATCACGCGCGTTCCGGATGCAGGCAAGGCGGTATTTTCGACACACTGTCATAATGATCTGGGATTGGCCGTCGCCAACACCCTGGCCGCAGTGATGTCAGGCGCGCGCCAGGTGGAATCGACAATCAACGGCATCGGCGAACGCGCCGGCAACGCCGCAGTGGAAGAAATCGCGATGGCGCTCAAGGTTCGCCACGATGTGATACCCGTTCGCACCAACGTCGTATCCACGGAGATCACCAGAGCATCACGTCTGGTTTCCGGCATTACCGGCTTTCAGGTCCAGCCCAACAAGGCGATCGTCGGCGCCAACGCCTTCGCGCACGAGAGCGGAATCCATCAGGACGGCATGATCAAGGACGCGTCGACCTATGAGATCATGACGCCCGAAAGCGTTGGCCTGTCCACCTCCAACCTGGTCATGGGCAAGCATAGCGGCCGCGCGGCCTTCCGCCAGAAACTGGAAGAGCTGGGCTATACCCTGGGTGACAACGCCTTCCAGGACGCCTTCGCCCGGTTCAAGTTGCTCGCGGATGCCAAGAAAGCAGTGTTCGATGAGGACATCATTGCGCTGGTCGATGACGAGGTTCTCCGCGGCCATGATCGCGTTCAGGTCAGGGAAGTCGAGATCCACTGCGGCACCGGCCAGGCCCGCGCGATCCTCACGCTCGAGGTTGACGGGGTGGACCACACGGTCACCACGCGTGGCAACGGCCCGGTCGACGCATTGTTTGCCGCCATCCGGGAAATCGTGCCGCACCAGCAATCGATATTGGAGCGATACGAAGTCCACGCAGTCACCGGCGGGACGGATGCGCAGGCGGAGGTCTCGGTCCTGCTATCCGAAGATGGGCGCACCACGCGCGGCCGGGGTGCGCACTACGACACGCTCGTTGCGTCAGCCCGCGCCTATGTCAACGCACTCAACAAACTGATGGTCAAGCGGGGCCGCGCACCCTTGGAAAACGCAGTCGCCAGCTAAGTGGAATCGGGGGGGGGCCCGAGACGTGCCCCCGCCATTCCGGCAGGATCAGTCGTCATTCGCCGTCGCCGGCTCCGCGCATTGCTGTTTGGGTTTGGGCGCGGGGCGTGTCGTCGCAAACTCCTTGCGTGTAAGCGTGCCCGAGTGATCCGCATCGGCTTCTGCGAATTTCGTCGCGGTCTTGATGGCCCATTCCTCGAAGCTCAGCTTGCCATCGCCATTCACATCGAGCTTTGACCAGGCCTTGCGGCGCGGCGCGAGATACTCTTCGCGCATCATGATGTCGTTGCGATCCTTGTCATACCGGTCGAACCGCTTTTCCTCGCGGGTCCGATCAGGCGCAGCGGGAGGAACGATCGGCGAAGTTGGGGCGGTCAGCATCGATCCGGCCGGCGGCGCACGAACCGGGTCGTCTGCTTTGGCGATGCTCTTCCAGAGAAACAATCCTGCCGCGACGAGCAGCAATGCCGACACTACCCCTGCAATGAACCTGATCATATCGTCCCCCCGGCGACGGAATATCGCGGAAATCGAGCGCATTCAACGGCCTGTCAGTCCGGCCCACATCGCTCTGACTATTCGTTGGGGGGCACCCTGGCTTCGCTTGCGTGAAGAACTTTTCAAATCTAGCCGCGCCAGCGCCATCATGATCGCCAATGGCCGCAGCGAAGCGGGCCAGTGCCCCCGTTTGGCCGCCGACAACTGTTTTCTCGCGAGTGCCAGGGCGCGCGTGCTGATCTCATCATCATTCGAGCGGAAGGCAAGGTCGGTCAGAGACCATATCGAACCCGCCGCTTCGACACCTGCTTGAGGGCACCCCAATATATCGGCCGCGGCGCGAAACAGCGCCGACCCACGCTCCTCCCCATGGCGAATGAGCATATCTTCATCGACCGGCGGATCGCTGAGGAGCATTCCCCATCCTTCCGCAATCGCGGCCAGACGATCAGCGGAACACGCCCCTTTCTGCACGACAGAAAACAAGCGCTGCAGGAGCGGTTCATCGGGAGGGGCTTTATCGGCAAGCCCGCGCAGGGCGTCGCGCCACCATGTCAACCGTATCTCACCCAGCATGGCTTCCTTTGTCGCGGCGACGATCGCGCCCAGGCGTTCGTCCAGCAGAAACAGGGAAAGAAGGTCTTCGCGCGCGTCTGAACGGGCATAGGCAAGCGCCAGTCGCCGTTCGGGATCGGCAAGATCAAACGGGTTAATCACGGCAGATGCAACTGGCAAACGACCCATTAACTCCCTTCTTTCAGCCGCCGTTACCCGTCTATCTGCAAAACAAGCCTTGATAGCCGCATTTTATGGGCTGTTCGGGGACGGTATTAGCATGGGCTTTTCCTTACGGAACAACATTATGGCGGCGAAACGACTCGCTGGAGCGATTCGCCATAATACTGCCGGCAATGTTCTTGCGATCGTTGCCGCCGCCATTATTCCGCTGGCAGCGCTGGTTGGCTCCGGCATCGATATGTCGCGCGCCTACATGGCACAATCGCGCCTGCAGGTAGCCTGTGACGCGGGTGCGCTGGCGGGCAGACGCGCGATGAGTGGCGGCCTCGTCGACGCTACGGTGCGTACGGAAGCCCTCAAATTCTTCCGATTCAATTTTCCGACCGGCGAAGCTGGCTCGCCCGCGCCGCCCTATGGCGTCGCCTCTTTCACGCCCCAGGTTGCAGATGGCGACGACGCAACGGTAAGAATGACGGCTGCCACGACCGTCCCCACCACTTTGATGTCGATGTTCGGCTACACGAACATTCCGATCAGCGTCACCTGCTTCGCGCGGCAGGATTTCGTGAACACCGATATCGTGCTTGTGCTGGACACTACCGGTTCGATGGCAGACGACGTCAACAACAATACCCCTGCAACTCCAGCAGATTCGAAGATCGCTGGCCTGCGCACCGCCGTGCTTGCGCTTTACGATGAGCTGAAGCCGGTGCAGGATCAGCTTGAGGCAGCGGGGCTGCGGCTGCGCTACAGTGTCGTGCCCTATTCCACGTCCGTAAATGTCGGCGCCGCGATCCGCTCGGTCGATCCCAATTATCTGGTAAGCAGCTGGAATTACCAGTCACGCAAGGCGCTGTTCGACAAACCTGTTTACACACCGCATCCCGGCACACCGACGGTCACCGTCGAGCCCTATCCCAGCGGCCTGAGCAAAAGCGACTGCCAAAAATATGGCGACAATCAGCCATTCACGGGCTTCAATCCAAGCCCGAGCGGCGATTACGACGATGGCAATGTGGCGCCGAATACGGTGACGAGCACGACGTTCGACCGTTACACTTGGAACGGATCGACCAGCTTCAGTGGCAGCGGAACCCACGCTTGCGAGCGCAAGAAGAACGTCGTCGTCACGACATATACGTTTGACGGCCAATATGCGTTCACCTCGTGGATTTACCAGCAGGCCGGGTATGACGTCTCGAATTTCAAGCTGAACAGCAGCATCACGATCGCGACAAATACCGCAGGAACGATGCCTGCCAGCAATCCAGATAAGCAGTATACGGTTCAGGAGATGGCGCAGCAAGGTACTGGCTTCACCACCAAGGCAAGCAGCTGGGAAGGCTGCATCGAGGAGCGCGATACCGTCCCGACGATCAACGGCACGACCACAGCGGTCCCTTCGGGTGCCCATGATCTCAACATCGATCTTATCCCAAACAGTGACCAGACACGGTGGCGGCCGATCTGGGATGCGATCGAATATCGCCGTAACAGCACGTCAAGCGCCGACCCGACCGTGGACGCGACCAGCGGGACGCTTCAGGATGGCCCCTGCCCCGCTGCAGTGCAACGCCTACAAGCCTGGTCGCGCGCAGACCTGAACACCTATCTCAACTCGCTGAACCCCAACGGAAACACCTATCATGACATCGGCATGATCTGGGGGGCGCGGATGCTTTCGAACGCAGGCATCTTTGCCGGAGACAATCCAGATTCCTACAACAGCATGCCGGTCGCGCGTTTCCTGATCTTCATGACCGACGGCCTGCTCGCGCCCACTGCTTCCGTCTATTCCGCATACGGCATCGAATATCTCGATCAGCGGGTCACGGGCAGCAAGAGCGCCGCCGGGCAAACGACCAATACATCCAAACGTTTCGATCTCGCCTGCCAGGCCGCAAAAGCCAAGGGCGTGTCGATCTGGGTGATCTCGTTCGCTTCATCGCTTTCGACCTCGCTCACCAACTGCGCCAGCAAGCCGAGCCAGGCATCGATCTCATCCAACTCGGCCGCACTGACAGCGAAGTTCGTCGAGATCGGCAAGAACATCGGATCGTTGAGGCTTACGCAATGATCGCGCGAGCCACCAAATTCCTTGATCGGCTCACGCGCGATCGTCGCGGCGTCACGCTCGTCGAATTCGCCTTTGTCGCGCCCCCGCTAATGCTGATCCTGCTGGGTCTGACCGACTTTGGCTATCGATCCTATGTCGCGTCGGTGGTCGAGGGGACGGTGCATCGCGCGGCGCGCCAGGCGACGGTCGGCGACAAGACCAGCAGCCAGATCGACGATTGGGTCAAGACCCAGCTCAGCCACTTCTCCGACAACGGCGTCGTGACGATCAATAAGACGAACTATTATCAGTTCAGCCACATCAACAAAACGGAATCGTTGACTAAGGACACGAACGGCAATGGTGTGGCGGATTCCGGCGATTGCTGGCTGGATGTATATCCCGGCAATCCGACTACCGGTCCGGGACTCACAGGTCGCGACGGCCTCGGCGGTTCGGACGATATCGTCTATTACGAAGTGTCGCTGCAATATCCCCGCGTTGTCCCGATGGGTAGCTTCCTCGGCTGGGCCGACAGCCAGACCATCACTGCGATGACCGTGATGCGTAACCAGCCATACGCTTCGCAGGTCCAACCGGTGGAAGCTTGTAAGCCATGAAAATGAGACAAGTCTTGCCGGCATTGGCCTGGAATGAGAGCGGGCTGGCGCTGATCGAATTCGCGTTGTGCCTGCCGGTCATCCTCACCATGGGCCTTGCCGGCGCGGAGCTGGCGCATCAGGCTCTTGCAACCGAGCGGGTCAACCAGATCGCGATGCTCGTCGCGGACAACGCGGGTCGCGTCCGGGACAGCATCGACGAAATGGACGTGAACGAGATCATGACCGGCGCGAAGCTGGTTGGGGATTCCATCAAATTTTCCCAGAACGCGCGCATCATCCTGTCCGATGTGCAGAACAACCAGCTCAATACCGGCCAGTGGATACGGTGGCAGCGCTGCGCCGGTGCGAAGAATGTCGTGTCCACCTATGGCGTGGAAGGCGACGGCCGGCTACTTCCCACGCTTCCCGCGATCGGCCCTGCCGGTAACCAGATCGCAGCATCGACGGGAACGATCGTGATGTTCGTCGAGGTGGTCTATGACTACCAGCCGATCATCCCGGTCAATTATTTCAGCCCCACGACGATCCGCGCGACAGCGGCATTCAACGTGCGTCAGCGCGCGCCGGTGTCGGATAAGGATCCCATCACCGGCCTGCCGATGGCGACGCCGCCGAAGGACATCATGAACTCGAAGAACCTGACCGGCTCGGCTTATTCAAATTGTGGCGTCTATTCCGCCTGATCTACCGATAACAGACCTTCTTGGCAGCGGCGATTACGTCATCGACTTTCACAATCGCTGCCTTTTCGAGATTGGCGGCATAGGGCAGCGGCACGTCCTCGTTCGTAACGCGGAGCACTGGCGCGTCGAGATTGTCGAAACCGTCCTCCATTGCGACGGCCATGATTTCCGAAGCGATCGAGCATACTGGCCAGCCCTCTTCGACGACGACCATCCGGTTTGTCTTCTCAAGGCTCTTCAACACCGTTTCGCGATCAAGCGGCCGCAGCGTACGCAGATCGATTACCTCCGCCTCGACGCCTTCCTCGGCGAGCCTGCCGGCAGCTTCAAGGGCGACGCCCACGCCGATCGAATAGCTCACGATCGTTACGTCGCCACCGGCGCGCACCACCCGCGCCTTGCCGATCGGCAGCACATAATCGTCGAGCTTGGGCACATCGAAGCTTTGCCCGTACAGCAGTTCGTTCTCGAGAAAGACCACAGGGTCTTCCGAACGGATCGCCGCCTTCAGCAGTCCCTTGGCATCAGCCGCTGAATAGGGCGCGATCACGATGAGGCCGGGAACCGAGGCATACCATGGGCCATAATTCTGGCTGTGCTGCGCACCCACGCGTGCGGCCGCGCCGTTAGGGCCACGAAACACGACCGGGCAGCGCATCTGCCCGCCGGACATGTAATTGGTCTTTGCCGCCGAGTTTATGACGTGGTCGATCGCCTGCATGGCGAAGTTAAAGGTCATGAACTCGACGATCGGACGCAGGCCGCCCATCGCGGCGCCAGTGCCGACACCGGCAAAGCCATATTCGGTGATCGGCGTATCGATGACGCGCCGGTCGCCGAACTCGTCGAGCAGACCCTGTGTCACCTTGTACGCGCCCTGATACTGCGCGACCTCTTCACCGATGACGAACACCCGGTCGTCGCTGCGCATTTCCTCTGCCATCGCATCGCGCAGCGCTTCGCGCACGGTGGTGCGCACGGTCTCGGTTCCTTCCGGAACTTCAGGATCATCGCGCGTATGTGCGACCGTGGCGACAAGATCGCGGGCGGCGGTTTCCATCTGGTGCGGCGTGTTGGATTCGGGAATCGGCGGCTCGCCTTCGTCCTTTGATTCTTCCTTGGGCTGCGCATCAGCGGCGGCAGGTTCGGCTTTGGCGGCTGGCGACGGGGATGACGCCGCCGCGTCCTCGTCTTCACCAGCGATCAGCGCAATGACCGCGCCCACCTTGACACCCTCGGTTCCGGCCGGGACAACGATCTTGCTGATCGTGCCCTCGTCGACCGCTTCGAATTCCATCGTAGCCTTGTCTGTCTCGATCTCAGCCAGCAGGTCGCCTGCAGCAACCGTATCGCCTTCCTTGACCAGCCATTTTGCGACCGTACCCTCTTCCATCGTGGGCGACAGCGCCGGCATCTTCAGTTCGATCGGCATCAGTAACGCCCCACCAGCACGTTTGTATAGAGTTCGCTTGGATCAGGCTCGGGCATTTCCTCCGCAAAATCTGCAGCTTCGGTAACGCGGGACTTCACATCCTTGTCGAGCGCCTTCAACTCCTCCTCGCTGACCCCTGCCTTTTCCAGCTCCTTCTTGAGGTGCTCGATCGGATCGGATTTGTCGCGCACCGCCTGCACCTCGTCACGCGAACGGTATTTGGCGGGATCGGACATGGAATGGCCACGGTAGCGATAGGTCTTGAGTTCGAGCAGGATCGGCCCCTTGCCGCTGCGCACCCACTCCAGCGCCGTTTCCGCAGCGCCCCGCACCGCCAGCACGTCCATGCCGTCAACCTGCAGGCCAGGAATCCGGAAGCTCTCGCCGCGCAGATAAAGCCGATCTTCGGCAGACGCACGATTGACGCTCGTTCCCATGGCGTACTGATTGTTCTCGATGACAAAGATCACCGGAAGCTTCCACAGCTCGGCCATGTTGAAGCTTTCGTACACCTGACCTTGGTTGGCAGCGCCATCGCCGAAATAGGTCACGCAAACACCGCCGTCATTGGCATATTTATGCTTGAACGCGAGACCGGTGCCGAGCGAAACCTGTGCCCCCACGATGCCATGGCCGCCGTAAAAGCCATGCTCGACCGAGAACATGTGCATCGAGCCGCCCTTGCCCTTGGAAATTCCCGCGGCGCGGCCGGTCAATTCCGCCATGATCAGTTTGGGATCGATGCCATAGGCAAGCATGTGGCCATGGTCGCGATAGCCGGTGATGACGCTGTCCTTGCCCACTTCAAGCGCGGACTGAATGCCGACCGCGACCGCTTCCTGCCCAATATAGAGATGGCAGAACCCACCGATGAGCCCGAGGCCGTAGAGCTGCCCTGCACGTTCTTCGAACCGGCGGATGAGCAGCATCTGCCGATAGAATGCGAGCATCTCCTCCTTGGTGGCATCATAACGCTCCGGCTCGCCCGGCCGCTCGCGGTTAGGCATGGGAGGTGGAGCGGCGGTCTTCCGTGACGTAGAAGCGCGCGGTCCGGCGCGGGGCGTGCGCGCTGCGGGAGCTTTAGCCAAGCAGGGACTCCTTGGGAACGGATATGTTTGGCTAACCCTATAGGCACGGGCATTGGATTTGCAAGGATGGCCAAGCCACCTATGTCATTTGACGGGAATGATCACTTCGTCGGGGCGCACCTGGCCGGTCTGACGGCGAACGATCTCATCGGCATAGTCCGGATCGACCTTTTTAGGGTCGAGCAATGCAACGCGGTGCGCAAGCCTCACCCGCTCCGCCTCGATGCCCTGCAACTCCACGGTTTTGCGTTCCACCGAGCGTTTGTAGTCGCCCCACGCCAGCAATCCGTTCTGCCCGAACAGCGCAAATCCGGCAAAGTGCGCAATGACAAGAATTGCGATTGCCGGGGCCGCGGCGGCCTTAATCAAAGACAGGGTGGAACGGTTGCGGCTCATCCCGCTACAGAATCACCTTCAATTCCCGAAGGCAAGTGCAATGATGCACTTACCCACCGGAATTACGACAAAATGCTACAATCGCGCCGTAACAATCGCCCCTTGGCGGGCAAAGTCAGCTCAACGCCTTGATCGCGCCGCGCCCGGCATAATGCGCCACGGTTCCCAGTTCCTCCTCGATACGGATCAACTGATTGTATTTGGCAAGCCGATCGGAACGAGCAAGGCTGCCGGTCTTGATCTGTCCGCAATTCGTGGCGACCGCGAGATCGGCGATGGTGTAATCTTCCGTTTCCCCCGAACGGTGCGACATGACCGCGGTATAGCCGGCGCGCTGTGCTGTCGAAACGGCGTCGAGCGTTTCCGTCAAAGTACCTATCTGGTTAACTTTCACCAACAGTGAGTTGGCGAGACCGGCTTTGATGCCGTCACGCAAACGGGCGGGATTGGTCACGAACAGATCATCGCCGACCAGCTGGCATGTGTTGCCGATTTTGTCGGTAAGGATCTTCCAACCCTGGAAATCATCTTCGCTCATGCCGTCTTCGATCGAAACGATCGGGTAGCGCGCGACGAGATCGGCGAGATAATCAGCCATCTCGGCCGGCGAGCGTTTCACACCCTCGCCATGGAAATCATACACCCCGCCCTTGAAGAACTCGGTCGCGGCGCAATCAAGCGCGAGCACCACGTCTTCTCCGGGTTTGTAGCCTGCCTTCTCGATCGAGGACATGATGAAATCCAGTGCATCGGGGGCACTGGCGAGATTCGGTGCAAAGCCACCTTCATCGCCTACGGCTGTCGCCAGTCCCTTGTCATGCAATGCCTTTTTCAGCGTGTGGAAAATTTCCGATCCACAGCGGACCGCTTCGAACAGCGTGTCCGCACCCACCGGCATGATCATGAATTCCTGGAAATCGATCGGATTGTCGGCATGTGCGCCGCCGTTGATGATGTTCATCATCGGCACCGGCAACACTGTCGCGGAAACGCCACCGACATAGCGGTAAAGCGGAAGGCCGCGCGCGTCCGCAGCGGCCTTTGCAGCCGCGAGACTTGCGCCGAGGATGGCGTTGGCACCCAGACGCCCTTTGTTGGGCGTCCCGTCCAGCTCGATCATGCGGGCATCTATCGCCGGCTGATCTTCGGCTTCAAATCCGAGAATTGCGTCGGCTATCTCGCCGTTCACGGCGGCAACCGCCTCGCTGACGCCCTTGCCCAGCCAGCGCTTACGATCATTGTCGCGCTTTTCGACTGCTTCATGTGCGCCGGTCGATGCGCCTGACGGCACGGCTGCGCGGCCAAAACTGCCATCTTCCAATGTGATATCGACTTCCACAGTCGGGTTGCCCCGGCTGTCGATTATCTGGCGGCCATGGACCTCGATGATGGCTGTCATTCGTCGTCAATCCCTGTGTTGCATGATGATAGCAGCGGGCTCTATCCATAAGCCCGCGGATAGGCAATTCTCCGTAGGCAACGGATCGAACAGCGTATCATCATGGAACGGCCGGCTTGGGATAGGGGTTATAACGAAAATGCAATCTGGAGACCCATCATGGCCGAGAATTTGGAAACTGTTATCGGAGAAGAAGCGATCATGAGCGATCAGCCATCGAGTTCAACACCCGGTAGTGCGGGACTGAAGGGTACAATCAAACAGAAGATCGGCGAGCATGGCGGCGAACTGAAGGAACGTGCGCAGGCCAAGGCCTATGACTTTGCCAACCAGGGCAAGGACAAGGCGACGGACGCTCTGGATGGCGTATCGCGCTTCATTGAGGATACGGCTGCAACGCTGGATGCCCAGATCGGCAGTGGCGTGGGCGATTATGTCCGCCGGGCCGGCGGCGCGATTTCCGGATTTACGGATTCTCTGAAGAGTAAGGATGTGCAGGAATTATTCTCCGATGCGCAGGACGCGGTGCGCCGCAATCCTGCGATCGCCATCGGCGCTGCCGCCGCCGCGGGATTTGTCCTGATGCGGTTGATCAAGGCAGCTGGCGGCGATGCGGAGACCGTTACAGGGTCCGCCGACACCGCCTCAAGCACCAAAAGCTGAGCGCGGGCGGTCGTGGACAGGGGGAGCGACGCCGACTCGCAATCGATCGGGGGATTATTTGCCCGCTTGGCTGATGACGCCACCGGGCTGGTCCGTGCCGAAGTGGAGCTTTATCGCGCCACGGCCTTAAATCGGTTGGATCAGTCCAGGCCTGCGCTGATCGCGCTCATCGCATCGGCGTTGACCCTGCAGGCTGCGTTTGTTTGCCTGCTTGTCATGATCGCGGTGGCGCTTTCGGCCCGCATTGGCGCGGTTTGGGCGGGCCTATCGGTCGCGCTCGCTGGGGCCGTCGTCGCGGCGCTGCTTGCGTGGGGCGGCATAAAGCGCCTGCGGGAAATTTCGATGGGAGACGAGAATGACTAGCCGCCCTGCGCAACGGCTGGCGCGTGCCGAAAGACACGCCAGGGAAGCACGCGAGCGGCTGGGTGATACCCTCGACGCGATACAGCAGATCCTGAGCCCCGCAAATCTTCTGAATGAGGCCTCCCAGCAATTGCGGGCGCGAGGACAGGATCTCGCAGACAGCGCGCTTTCCAAGCTCTTATCGAAACCGGTCGTCACGACCCTGGCTGCAAGCGCGATCGGCCTGCTGCTCAAGCGCAAGCCAGGCCTCGCTCTTCTGGCAAAATTCATGATGCCAGGGGCAACCTCCCGGCCGTCAAAGCATTCTAGGACGAAAACGCCCCGTGCCGATGCGAAAAATGGCGCGGAAAGCTCTATTACGGAAAAGGAACCGGCATCATGAACAATCGTGTCAAGGAAACCGCCGAAGGTGCAACCAACTTCGCAGGCGAAAAGCTGCGCGAAGCATCCGCCAGGATAAAGGATACGACGTCTTCGGCCCGTCATACCGTCGCCGATGCCTATTCGGCGGCGCGGAAGCGGGCTGAGACCGCCTATGAGGTCGCGCGCGAAAAGACATCCGAGACGCGTGCCCGCGCCGGCGGGGCCATAGAAGACAATCCCGTTGTCGCGCTAATAGGCGGCCTGGCGCTAGGCGCCCTGGTTGCGGCGGTATTGCCAAAAAGCCGCCAGGAGAGTGAATATCTGGGGGGCATCGGTGAAAAAATAACCGAAAGCGCGCGTGGCGCCGCCAGTGCTGCCAAGGATGCGGGACGCAATACTCTGGCCGATCTTGGCCTTAATGGGGATTTTGCGCGCGATCAGGTGAGCAAATTGCTGGAAGGCGCGATCCAGGCAGTTACATCGGCTACGGGCGCGGCAAAGGAATCGCTGCGCAAGTAACCGACAACGGCGCCGGCATTCGTTCAATGGCCGTTCAGCGCCCTGCCCTAAAATGCTCGATGGAAATGGAGAAAATAATGAGACGCATATTTGCGCGAAACGTCCTGTCGGCCGTTGCGCTTTCGTTGACGGCGCCGTTTGGACTGCCGCTGACTGCCACACCTGCCATGGCAGCAATAAACAACCAGGATCCCGCGCAATTCATCGACACATTAGCGGACGAAGGATTTGGCGTATTGCGCACCGGCAACCGTGCGGCTGCGCGCGCCCAGTTCCGCACGCTGCTTGCACAGCATTTCGCCGTGGATTCCATCGGCGATCGGCTGATCCGCCGCTGGTCCGGAACGATCACGCCAGCTCAACGCGCCGCGTACAAACAAGCATTCCCGACATTCATCATTGGCACCTATGCCGATCGGCTGTTCGACTATTCGAAGGCCGACCTGAAAGTCGTGCGAACGATGCCTGCTGGCGGCGGGATTGACGTCTTCACCCAGGTGGTAAACCCGGGTGCCACGCCGATCACCGCCATCTGGAGCGTTCAGAAAGCGGCTGACGGCTATAAGGTGACCAACCTCAAGGTCAGCGGCATCAACCTGGCCATTTCACAAGCGGCCGACTTCGACGCAATCGTCCAGCGCAAGGGTTTTGACGCGCTGGTTCAGATGATGAAGAGCCGTGGCTAAACAGCGCTGACGTGCTAGGAAACTCCCGTCGCTCTGGCGGGAGTTTTTTATGAGCAAAATACATCTGGTGTTTGGCGGCAGGGTCAAGGATCCGCAGACGCTGGATTTCGATCCTAATGCCATCGAAGTGGTTGGTTTTTACGAGGACTATAAATCAGCCGAAAAGGCGTGGCGCGGCGCCGCCCAGCGCACGGTCGATGATGCGGAAATGAAGTTCGTCGTGGTTCACCTTCATCGACTGCTCGAACCGGAGCTTTAACCCGGTCAGGCCCTGCGGTAGCGCCACAGAAGCAACGGGCGAGCCAGCAGCAAGCCGGCAACGAAGCCGCCGATATGCGCCGCAATGGCGATCGATACGCCGGAAGGTGCGCTGGCAAGTCCCACCAGGAGCTGCACGAAGATCCATCCGGCCGCGAGCCAGAGCACGTGCAGCCAATGTCCATATCGGTGGGTGACCGCCTTGCCCTTGCGCTGGCTGAACAGAAGCGCATAGGCCCCGACGAGTGCCGAGATCGCCCCGCTGGCGCCCACCATCGGGATCACGCTCGCCGGATCCGCCAGATATTGCAATGCCGCCGCGGCGTAGGCGCCGATGACATACACGATCACCGCACCCTTCGCTCCGAGTGCGTATTCGACGAAGCGGCCGCAATAGCCCAGCATGAGCATGTTGAAGCCCAGATGGATCGCGCCGGAGTGCAGCAGCGTGGCGGTAAGCGGGGTCAGCCAGACGGGCAATGCTCCTGGAACTACGACGCCGGAAACACGCACCGGAATGAATCCCGCCAGGAAGGACAGCCTTTCCCCATTGCCAAGCGCGAGCACGATCACCCATGCCGCTATGGTGACGATCAGGACCGTCATCATCGCGCGCGAGTGCGGCAATCGCATCGGCGATGGCTCGCTCAGATAAACTCGATCTTCGAGATGACGTAGTAGCGATCGCCCGAGGGAACGGTGACCTCGATCTCATCATCCACCTTGCGGCCGATCAGCGCGCGGCCAAGTGGTGAGTTGTAGGATATGCGGCCGGACTTTGCGTCCGCCTCGGTCTGACCCACGATCTGATAGGTGACGGGCTTTTCGTCCTCGTCCACCAGGTGAACGGTGGCACCGAACACGACCTTGTCGCCCGACAGCGTCGTCGGATCGATCACCATTGCACGACTGAGGCGATCCTCAAGGTCAGCGATCATCGCCTCGATCTGGCCCTGACGCTCCTTTGCGGCATGATATTCCGCGTTTTCGGAAAGATCGCCATGCGCGCGCGCTTCTTCGATCGCATCGATCACTTCGGGCCGTTCGGCTTTAAGGCTATCAAGCTGGTCGATAATCATTCTCTGGCCTTCGGCCAGCATCGGCAGCTTTTCGACAGTCGCCATCTTAGGAAACCTTTCAAAACCTATATTCCGGCGGCCCGTCGGGACCGCCCGCACTATACCAAATTGTCGGGGTCAGGCGTGCGAAGTCGGATTATAATAGGTCTGCAACGCGCGTACTTCAAGCGTTCGCTGGCCAAGGGCTTCGATTGCCTGCGCGGTCGCCAGGCTCGAGGAGGCCGTGGTGAACGATGAAATCCTGCCCGCGAGCGCGGAGGCTCGGATAGAAGCCGAATCCTTGAGCGATTGCCAGCCCTCGGTCGTGTTGAAAATCAGCTGCACGCCGCCATCCTTGATACGGTCGACAATATGGGGCCGCCCCTGCTGAACCTTGTTGACGGTTTCCACGTCGATACCCTCGCCAATCAGATAGCGGGCGGTTCCGGCCGTCGCGATCACCTTGAAGCCCAGCCCCGCCAGAGTCTTGATTGCAGGCAGAATTTGCACCTTGTCGCTGTCCTTGACCGACACGAACACCGTTCCTTCCATCGGGAGCGTGTTGCCCGCACCGATCTGCGCCTTGGCGAAAGCGATCGCGAAATTGCTGTCGATCCCCATCACTTCACCCGTGGACTTCATCTCCGGCGAAAGAACGGGGTCGACACCGGGGAAACGATTGAACGGGAATACCGCTTCCTTCACCGCGATGTGATCGATGTGCCGGTTGATCGTGGGAAGATCGGCGAGTTTCTCGCCCGCCATCACGCGCGCGGCGATCTTGGCGATAGGCTGGCCGATCGCCTTGGCGACGAACGGTACCGTCCGGCTGGCGCGCGGGTTGACCTCGATCAGATAGACCACGCCCTCCTTCACGGCATATTGGACGTTCATCAGCCCCCTGACGCTCAGAGCGCGCGCAAGCGCATCGGTCTGCCGTTCGATCTCCGCAACGATGTCCTGCCCCAGCGAATAGGGCGGCAAGGAGCAGGCGCTGTCTCCGGAATGGACGCCCGCTTCTTCGATATGCTGCATGATCCCCGTCACGACGACATCCGTGCCGTCGCCGATCGCATCGACATCGACTTCGATCGCATCGCGCAGATACTGGTCGATCAGCACCGGGCTGTCGCCGGACACCTTCACGGCCGTGGCGATATAGGTGTCGAGTTGCGACGGATTCTCGACCACTTCCATCGCACGCCCGCCCAACACATAACTGGGGCGCATCAATACCGGATAGCCAACGCGTTCCGCCACGGCGCGCGCTTCTTCGCGGCTGCGCGCGATGCCGTTATTGGGTTGCTTGAGGCCCAGCTTTTCGACCAGCGCCGCAAAGCGCTCGCGATCCTCGGCCAGGTCGATCGCATCGGGCGAGGTGCCCAGGATCGGAATCCCGGCGTCCGCCAGTTCCTGGGCGAGCTTCAAGGGCGTCTGCCCGCCGAACTGGACGATCACGCCTTCCAGCGTACCGTTCGACATCTCGACATGCAGGATTTCCAGCACGTCCTCGGCCGTCAGCGGCTCGAAATACAAACGATCGGACGTGTCATAGTCCGTCGAGACGGTCTCGGGATTGCAATTGACCATGATCGTCTCATAGCCCGCGTCCGACAGGGCGAAGCAGGCATGGCAGCAGCAATAATCGAACTCGATACCCTGCCCGATCCGGTTCGGCCCGCCACCCAGAATGACGATCTTGCGCTTGTCGGTCGGCTGGCTTTCGCACTCCGGCTCGCCGAATACCGGCGCCTCATAGGTCGAGTACATGTAAGGCGTCTTGGCGGCGAATTCGGCAGCGCAGGTGTCGATCCGCTTGAACACCGGCCGCACGCCGAGACGATGCCGCAGGGCGCGGACCTCTTTCTCGTTTACCCCGCCGGTCATCGCCGAGATCGCATCATGCACCAAGCCAGTACCGTGGGCCTGCGCGCGGCGCATGCCGCGTAGATTGGCTGACTGTAGCGCCAGATAGGCGAGCCGCTTGTCCGAAAAGCCCATCGCTTTCAGGCGGCGCATGCCCGGCGCGTCCTGCGGCAGGCCGTCGGTCGCGACTTCATTCTCGGCGTCAACGATTTCCTTGATTCGCTCGAGGAACCAGGGATCGAACTTGGCGATGCGGTGGATGTCATCGACGGTGAAGCCTTCGCGCAGCGCCTGCGCGGCGATCAGCAGGCGATCCGGTGTCGGCCTTGCAAGCTCCGCCTCGATTTCATCATGCGACGCGCCAACCAGATGATCGACGAAGTTGAAGCCGACCAAACCCGTTTCAAGGCCGCGCAACGCCTTTTGCAGGGATTCATGGATATTACGGCCAATCGCCATCGTCTCGCCAACCGACTTCATCGCGGTGCCCAGCAGCGGTTCGGCGCCCTTGAACTTCTCGAATGCGAAGCGCGGGATCTTGGTCACGACATAATCGATCGTCGGCTCGAACGACGCGGGCGTCGCCCCGGTGATGTCGTTGTCGATCTCATCGAGCGTGTAGCCAACTGCCAGTTTGGCGGCAACCTTCGCGATCGGAAAACCGGTCGCCTTCGATGCCAGCGCCGATGAACGCGAAACGCGCGGGTTCATCTCGATGACGACCAGCCGCCCATCTTTCGGATTGACTGCGAACTGTACGTTCGAACCGCCTGTTTCTACACCGATTTCACGCAAGCATGCGATGCTCGCGTTACGCATGATCTGATATTCCTTGTCGGTCAGCGTCAGCGCGGGCGCCACCGTGATGGAATCGCCGGTGTGAATACCCATCGGATCCACATTCTCGATCGAGCAAATGATGATCGCGTTGTCCGCCTTGTCGCGAACGACCTCCATCTCATATTCTTTCCACCCCAGCAGCGACTCTTCGATCAGCACTTCGGTGGTCGGCGAAGCGTCGAGCCCGGTGCCGACGATGCGGATGAACTCCTCACGGTTATAGGCAACGCCGCCGCCCGTGCCGCCCATGGTGAAGCTGGGGCGGATGATCGCCGGAAGGCCGGTGAACTCCAGCGCCACCAGCGCCTCGTCGATTGTATGGGCGATCCGCGAGCGCGCGGATTCCAGCCCGATCTTGTCCATCGCGTCGCGAAACTTGAGCCGGTCCTCGGCCTTGTCGATCGCCTCGGCATCCGCGCCGATCATCTGCACGCCGTACTTCGCCAATGTTCCGTCATTATACAGCGCCAGCGCGGTGTTCAGCGCGGTCTGCCCGCCCATCGTCGGCAGCACGGCATCGGGGCGCTCCTTGGCGATGATCTTGGCGACGATCTCGGGCGTGATCGGCTCGATATAGGTCGCGTCGGCCATATCGGGATCGGTCATGATCGTCGCGGGATTCGAATTGACGAGGATGATCCGATACCCCTCCTCACGCAGCGCCTTGCACGCCTGCGTCCCCGAATAATCAAACTCGCATGCCTGGCCGATAACGATCGGCCCGGCGCCGATGATGAGGATGGAGGAGATGTCAGTACGTTTGGGCATTGTTTAAGAAAGTGCCTTATAGCCCTCTCCCCGTGGGAGAGGGTTGGGTGAGGGATTCCAACGTTTGAGGGATAGACGCTCGCTTGCAGCGCGCTCGCTCAGGAAGAGGGTTGGGTGAGGGTGTCCCACATTGGAGGTGACCACGCTCGCTTGCAGCTCGCCCCCCCTCACCCCAGCCCTCTCCCCGCGGGGGAGAGGGAGCAACAGCGTCACCGCAGGCGCGGGCTGTTCTTCGCCGTTCGGTTCCGGTGGCATGGCTGGCTCCGGCGGGAAGGTGAACGGCTTGTCGGCGACCCATTTGTCGATCGTGCGAAAGGCTTCGTCGAACCCTTCCATGATCTTGACATCCGCGCCGTCCTTGATCGGGCAATCCTTGCGATAATCGTCGAACGCCTCGGAAATTTCTGCCTTCACCGTCGCCGCACGGTCAGCGGGCGGATCGTCGAACTGAAAGCCCGATGAAAATGTGAAATCCTTGCAGCGCGAGGCGAACTTCACGACCACGCTCGCCCCGCTGGTTGCGCCCGGCGTATAGGTGACGTCGATCCCGGCGACGCTCTTCTTCATATCGACGGTGCGGTCGGTGTCGTCGCCGGGCCTGGAGCCGATATCCTCAAGCGTCCAGCCGGCGACCTGCTGGGTGCGGTCAGCGGCCAAGGCGAGGGTAGAAAACAAGATAGATCCCAAAATCGCGGTGAAGGCTGTTGCCAGTCTCTTCACGCTGCCTTCTCCAGCATCCCCACAAACTTCTCGAACAGATAATGGCTGTCCTGCGGGCCGGGGCTGGCTTCGGGGTGGTATTGTACGCTGAAGGCGGGCTGGTCGGTCAGCTCGAAACCCGCGTTGGAGCCGTCGAACAACGAGACGTGGGTCGCCTTCGCATTCGCTGGCAAGGTGGCCGCTTCCACCGCGAAGCCGTGGTTCATGCTGGTGATCTCGACGCGGCCGTCGTCCAGCCGCTTGACCGGGTGGTTGGCGCCGCGATGGCCCTGGTGCATCTTGCTGGTCTTCGCGCCGATCGCGATGCCGAGCATCTGGTGGCCGAGGCAGATGCCGAACAGCGGCTTCTTCGTGCCCAGCCATTGCTGGATCACCGGCACCGCGTAGACGCCCGTCGCGGCGGGATCGCCGGGGCCGTTGGAAAGGAACAGGCCGTCCGGCTCGTGCGCCAGGATTTCGTCGAACGTCGCCGTCGCGGGGACGACGGTAACTTCACATCCCACATCAACAAGATTGCGCAAGATATTGCGCTTTATCCCATAATCGATCGCGACGACCTTGGGCTTGTTCCCCTCCCGCTTGCGGGAGGGAGCAGGCTGCGCATACCCCTCACCCAGCCGCCACAGCCCCTCATCCCACGTGTAACTCTGCGTCGCGGACACGTCCTTCGCCAGGTCCATGCCCTCGAGGCCGGGCCAGCTCGCCGCCTTCACCAGCAGCGCATCAATATCGAACTCGCCCTTCCTATTGTGGGCGATGACGGCGTTCGGGGCGCCCTTTTCGCGGATACGGCGGGTCAGTGCACGGGTGTCGACGCCGGCAAGTCCGATGCGGCCGTTGATTTTCAGCCATTGATCGAAATGCTGGGTGGCGCGGAAGCTGGAGGGGTCGGTCACGCCCTGCCGCACGATGCAGCCCAGCGCGTGCGGATTGATCGCCTCGATATCCTCCGGATTGGTGCCGACATTGCCGATGTGGGGAAAGGTGAAGTTGATGATCTGTCCGGCATAGGAGGGATCGGTCATCACCTCCTGATAGCCGGACATCGCGGTGTTGAAGCAGACTTCGCCGACCGCATCCCCTTCCACGCCAAACCCCTTGCCCCAGATCACAGCCCCGTCCGCCAAAACCAATACGCCCGTGGCCCCGTCAGGCGCATGGCTAGGGTTGGCGTGGACCATGAAAAGGGCACTCCGTAACGAGGATTCGGTTCAGCGATGTCGCAAGGCCCCCGGTTAGGGAGCGGTCCGCCGAGCGTCAATCTATTAAAAGTCGTACAGTGCCGCTATGCTGGCCCTTTCCCCTTTTCCTGATGTGAGATCCGATGATCAGAGACGATATCAAGGCGGCGCTCGTCACCGCCATGAAGGCACGCGACACCGCAACGACGGGCACGATCCGGCTGATCCAGTCGTCGATCAAGAACCGCGACATCGAACTGCGCACCGCGAGCCAGCAGCCGGAGGATGACGCGCTGGTGACCGAGGTGCTGCAGAAGATGATCAAGCAGCGTCGCGAATCGATCGAGATGTACGACAAGGGCAATCGCCCCGAACTCGCCCAGGCGGAGCGGGAGGAAGTCACCGTGATCGAGCGCTTCCTGCCCGCGCAGATGAGCGAGGACGAGACGAAGGCGGTGATCGAGACGATCAAGGCCGAGCTCGGCGCGACGTCCGTCAAGGATATGGGCCGCGTCATGGCCACCCTCAAGGAACGCCACGCCAGCGCGCTCGACATGAGCAAGGCAAGCGGCCTGGTGAAGGCGGCGCTGGCGGGGTGAGGTAAAGTCCCCCTCCCGCTTGCGGGAGGGGTCAGGGGTGGGCATAGAATTGCCCCACCATGGCACCCTTTCAACCCAGAAACACGAAACTTGCAAAACGGCTACGTCGAGAGGCTCTGCCCACCCCCAGCCCCTCCCGCATGCGGGAGGGGAATGATGGACGGGAAACTCCCCTCCCGCATGCGGGAGGGGCTGGGGGTGGGCCTGAACATTTTAGCCAGGGCAAGGCGGAACCATGAGCCTCTCCCCCCAATTCCTCGACGAACTCCGCACGCGCACCATGCTGTCCGCGCTTATCGGGCGAACGACCAAGCTGCAAAAGGCGGGGCGGGAATTTCGCGCCTGTTGCCCGTTCCACAACGAGAAAAGCCCCAGCTTCTACGTCAACGACGAGAAGGGCTTTTATCACTGTTTCGGTTGCGGCGCGCATGGCGATGCGATTCGCTGGATGACCGATCAGCGCGGGCTGGCCTTCATCGATGCGGTCAAGGAACTGGCGGCGAATGCCGGGATGGAAGTGCCCGCCCCGGATCCCCGCGCGCAGGAACGCAACGAGCGCGCCGCCGGGCTGCACGATGTCATGGAAGCGGCAGCGGCCTGGTTCGAAGCCCAGCTTGGCGGTCTCGAAGGCACCGATGCCCGCGCCTATCTGGAACGGCGGGGGATCGGCGATGCCCAGCGCAAGGCGTTCCGAATCGGCTTTGCACCGGATGCGCGATCGAAGCTCAGGGCCGCCCTTTCGCGCTTCGGTGACGACCAGCTCGTCGAGACCGGGCTGCTGATCGCCGTCGATGGCAAGGAACTCTATGATCGCTTTCGCGGCCGGCTGATGATCCCGATCCGCGACCCACGGGGCCGCGTGATTGCGTTCGGCGGGCGCATCCTGGGCCAAGGCGAGCCCAAATATCTGAATTCGCCCGACACGCCGCTGTTCGACAAGGGCCGCACCGTCTTCAACCTGGATCGCGCCGCCACTGCATCCCGCAAATCCGGCCGGGTTATCGTCGTCGAAGGCTATATGGACGTGATCGCGCTCGATCGGGCGGGGATCGCGGAGGCGGTGGCCCCGCTCGGCACCGCGCTGACCGAGGCCCAGCTGGAGCGGCTGTGGCGGATGACCGAACTGCCGATCCTGTGTTTCGATGGCGACGCGGCGGGACAGAAGGCGGCGATTCGCGCGGCCCATCGCGCGCTGCCGATGATCGCGCCCGGCCGGTCGTTGCGCTTCGTGACGCTTCCGGCGGGGCAGGATCCCGACGATCTGGTGCGCAGTCGCGGGGCACCGGCGATCGAGCGGCTGTTTGAATCACTTCAGCCGCTGGTCGACCGACTCTGGCAACATGCGCTGGAAGCGGAGCCGCTCGACACGCCGGAAGCGCGCGCCGGCCTGCGCCAACGGCTCGGCGACCTTGTGGCGACGATCGGGGATCCGCATGTCCGCGATCAATATAGCCGGGAATTCAAGCGCCGTTTCGACCAGTTGTTTGCACAGCCAGCCGAGAACCGGCCCTTCCGTCCCCGCTTCCAGCAGGGTTCGGATCGCCGGGGACGATGGAGCCCCCCGCCCCGCCCCATCAGCCAAAGCGCCCGCAACATCAGCGGAACGGGCGTCGATCCCATGATGCTGAAGGCAATAATTTCCGGTTTGATCCGTTATCCCGATATGATTGCGGTCAATGCAGAGGCCGTCGGGAGCTTGCCGATCATGGATCGCAACCTCGATCGGCTGCGTTCTGCACTTATTGAAGTGGCTTTTAGCAAACGGGTTCTTGAACCGGAGGCATTGAAAACCATATTGGCAGATGCGGGCCTTGCGAACGTCACGGAGACGATTCTCGGTACGAACGGGCTTGCCTTTTCCTTCTTGCGCAGCAATGCCGACTCGGAGCGGGCTAAGCGTGATCTGTCCGCGGCGATTTCGGCTCTCGCCAGCCGTCCGGAACTGGACGCGGCGCTGGCGCTGGTGACGGAACGCCTGAAGGCATCGGCTGACGAAGCGATCTTCGCGGAACAGCGAAGGCTTCGAGCCGAAAGGGACGAGGCGGACCGGGCGTTGGCGGCTTTGGCCGAAGGCGAGGCGGAGCCAGGCTGATTGATTTGATAGGGTATGTAGATGGCGAAAACAAACGGTGGCGGTAGCGATACGACGGGAACGATTGAAGCGAGTGATGCGCCGCTGATCGACCTGAACGACGCTTCGCTCAAGAAGCTGATCGCGCGTGCCAAGAAGCGCGGCTACATCACCTATGATGAGCTGAACGAAGCTCTGCCGCAGGACCAGATGAATTCCGAGCAGATCGAGGACGTCATGTCCGCGCTCAGCGAAATGGGCGTCAACATCGTCGAGAATGAAGAAGGCGCTGAGGGCGAGGAAGAGCAGCCCGAGGAAGCTAGCGAGGAAGAAGGCGCGGAAGACGCCGAAACGGGCGGGCTGATCGCGGCCCCCACCAAGAAGGAAACGGTTGATCGCACCGACGATCCCGTGCGCATGTACCTGCGCGAGATGGGCGCCGTCGAGCTGCTGAGCCGCGAGGGCGAAATCGCGATCGCCAAGCGCATCGAAGCGGGCCGCGACACCATGATTCTCGGCCTGTGCGAAAGTCCGATCACTTTCAACGCTATCATCGAATGGTCGTCGGCGCTGAATGAAGGCACCATGCAGCTGCGCGAGATCATCGATCTCGATGCCATGCTCAACAAGGATCCCGCACCCGAAAGCCTGTCCGACGACGATGAAGGCGATGACGACGGCGAGATTTCGGAAAAGACCGCCGGCCCTTCGTTCAAGGAAGAGGAAGAGCCCGAAGAAGAATCGGCCGACAACGACGAAGACGAAGAGTCGATGACCGAGCGCCGCGCCCGCCGGCCGGTCGAAGAGGAAGAAGAAGACAACACACTCAGCCTCGCCCAGATGGAAGAGACGCTGAAGCCGGCTGCTCTGGAAAAGTTCGCGACCATCACGTCGATCTATCGCAAATTTTCCAAGCTGCAGCTCGCGCGGCTCCAAACCCTCAGCATCGGGGATGACTTCCCCGACGCCGACGAGCGTAAATACCAGAAACTGCGCGAAGAATTGACCGCCGAGGTCGAGAGCGTGCAATTCCATCAGGGCAAGATCGAGTTTCTCGTCGACCAGCTCTATTCCTTCAACCGCCGCCTGACGGCGCTTGGCGGCCAGATGCTGCGTCTTGCCGAGCGCCACAAGGTGCCGCGCCGCGATTTCCTCGATCAGTATATCAATCATGAGATGGATGAAGGCTGGCTTGAGCGGGTCGGCTCGATCGACAAGAAGTGGACTGCGTTCGTCACGGCCGAAGCTGATGCGGTCGATCGCGTCCGAACAGAAGTATCCGAAATCGCTCAGGCGACGGGCATGTCGCTCAGCGAATTCCGTCGCATCGTCAACATGGTCCAGAAAGGCGAGCGCGAAGCGCGTATCGCCAAGAAGGAAATGGTCGAGGCCAATCTCCGCCTCGTCATTTCGATCGCCAAGAAGTACACCAATCGCGGGCTGCAGTTCCTGGATCTCATCCAGGAAGGCAACATCGGCCTGATGAAGGCGGTCGATAAGTTCGAATATCGCCGCGGCTACAAGTTCAGCACCTACGCGACGTGGTGGATCCGTCAGGCCATCACCCGCTCCATCGCCGACCAGGCGCGCACGATCCGTATTCCGGTCCATATGATCGAGACGATCAACAAGCTGGTTCGCACCAGCCGCCAGATCCTCCACGAGATCGGCCGCGAGCCGACCCCGGAAGAACTGGCCGAGCGCCTGTCGATGCCGCTCGAAAAAGTCCGCAAGGTGATGAAGATCGCCAAGGAGCCGATCTCGCTCGAAACGCCGATCGGCGACGAGGAGGATTCGCACCTGGGCGACTTCATCGAGGACAAGAACGCAATCATCCCGGTGGATGCCGCGATTCAGGCGAACCTCAAGGAAACCGTCACGCGGGTTCTCGCCAGCCTCACCCCGCGCGAGGAACGCGTGCTGCGCATGCGTTTCGGCATCGGCATGAACACCGATCACACGCTGGAAGAAGTGGGCCAGCAGTTCAGCGTGACGCGCGAGCGCATCCGTCAGATCGAGGCGAAGGCGCTTCGCAAGCTCAAGCACCCGAGCCGCAGCCGCAAGATGCGCAGCTTCCTCGACCAGTAAGGTCGGGAGGCTGTCGCCCTTTGAGCTAGTTCACCCCGTTTGCATCGAGCGAAATCGAGATACGTTTACGCCCGTCCCTCGACTACGCTCAGGACTAACGGATTTTAGCTAAGCAATTTGATTTCCGCGAACGGAACAACAACATTTGCCAGTCCCGTTAGTCCCGAGCGTAGTCGAGGGACGGGCTAATAGAAATACTGACCACGCCCCTCGCGTGCTTCCATGAGTCCGATGGTTACAGCCTGTGAGTTTTTTTCCGAAGCGCGCGACGGCGAAAGCTCTATAGCATCGGCAAACTCATCACGAGAGGACCGAAGATGGCTACTACGATCGGCCAAGCGAGCGCTCCGCCATCCGAACCAGGCGCTGGGTTTTGGCTACCAGAACTACCGACTGGCAGGTATCAAGGTGCGGACTTCCTTGCCCTTGAGATGAAGCACGTTTGGAACAAGTCCTGGCTTTTTGTCGGGCACTCCAATGAGCTAACGGCAGTCGGAGCCTTCAAGCTTTTCCAGGAGCTAGGTCGATCCGTTATCGTGATCCGCGGTGCTGATAATGTGATCCGCGCCTTTCATAATACCTGTCGCCACAGAGGAGCCGAACTCCTACAAGAATCCAAGGGCGTAACAAAGCGCTTCGTCTGTCCCTATCACGCCTGGGGGTACGACCTCAAAGGTAATTTGGTGTCGGTGCCAGATGCTGAGGACTTCCCCTGTCTCAAGAAGGAGGAGAAGAGCCTTCTTGCCGTACGCTGTGAATTGTGGCGTGGGCTAATTTATATAAACTTCGATCCGAGTGCGATGTCCCTTGCCGAGTACATGATGCCGCTCTCGGCTGAGTACGCCGATATCCCATTTGAGAAATTGGTTCCCAAGTTCGACCTAAGCTACGACCTCGCAGGTAACTGGAAGGCGGTCTACGATAACTTTCTGGAAGGATACCATGTCTCTGTAGTTCATGCTCGCACCGTCGGCAATCAGCTCGATGGGAATTCTTGCTCGCAGGTTCTTTATCGGAACGGGCATGGCCGGATGATCACCAAGCTGCGGAGACAGAATGCGCCATTGTTAAATGGCGAGATGGATGAGAGCATCCGCCTCAGCGATAGGTTCAAGCAATCCGTGGAAGGCATGATGCCGTTTCCTAACGGCACTTTCGTCTTAGACTCCGTGAGCGTCAGCGTGCTGCACTTCTGGCCGGTGGGACACGATAAGACTCGGATCAAGACGCTATTTTTCGCACTCCAAGGCGGAAACAATCAGGACAACGAGGAGTACTGGGCCGCATTCAAGCAGTATCAGGATGCAATCATGGCCGAGGATCAGGTCCTGCTTCCCGGAATTCAGCGGAACATAGATAATGGGACCTCGCCAACTATGGTGCTGAAGAACGACGAGCGCCTAATCCACGGGTACCACCAGGAAATCGACCGACTCATCGGGCCAGAGAATATCGATCCTCAGCTTAGGGTGGCGCGGCACATCCCCGTCGAGGGATAAAAGCGGGCGGACGGCGATCCGAAGCATGGACCTCCGCGAGCAGCCAAGGTCGCATGGTCAGCAAAGTCTGAGCGTGCGCGTCAGAGCCCAGCACTCAAGATACCGGCCCTTTGCCCAAGTCGCCGTTCGGCACACGGTTGCGCGCCTCGAACCCCGTCAAGAAGTTTAACGAGGGACTATCAGTGGCCATGAGCCGCTAGAGAATAACAAATTAAGGGAGTGGAACAATGAATCGATTCAGCTTTAAGGTGGCTGCTTGCCTCCGAGCCTCTTCAATCGCGATGTGCGGGGTCGCACTAAGTGGTGCCCCCGCTTTCGGCCAATCCACAGCTACGCCGCTCGGCGCCTCGCCTCCCAGCGCTAACTCCACATCCATTGGCCTAGAGGACATAGTGGTCACGGCCCGTCGGTCGTCCGAAAATCTGCAACGCGTGCCAGTTGCCGCAACTGTTCTGGGTGCAGTGACGCTGGAAAGGCAGAAAGTAAACATTGCCTCAGACCTCCAGTATAACACTCCGAGCCTTGTGATAGTTCCGGAGCCCCTCGCTGGATCGAGTACACCGATATTCAATATCCGTGGGATTGGGCAAGCATTGGGTACGGATAACACTGTTGTCAGCTACCTGGCTGATGTCGCTGTCGACTCCCGCATCATCGCATCGGGAGTGTATGACTTAGCATCCGTGCAGGTACTTCGAGGCCCGCAGGGGACGCTGTTCGGGAAGAACAGCACTGGAGGCGCAGTCTTGTTCACGCCGAAAGCCGCAAGCACCAGCGACTGGTCCGGCTTTGCCTCCGCCGACTTCGGCAACTACAGCGAACGTCAGCTAACAGGCGCCGTAAATGTTCCACTTGTCAGGGACGTCCTCGGGATCAGGCTGAGCGGCCAGATAACACGCCAGGATGGCTTCGTTAAGAACTTGAGCGGTCCTGATGGGAACGACAGGCATTATGAAGGCGCTCGCCTTGTCGTTGCCTTTACTCCGACAGATGGCCTCCGCAACGACACAGTCTTGAGCTATTTTCACGCAAACCAGCATAACAATCCGCCGATCACAAAGGCGATCGGCGGCGCTGCGCTGTTCATTCCGGACCTCTTCGGCCCTGGTAACGTTGCCGCGGTCCAGGCGCAGTTTCAGCACCAACAGGACCTCGGAAATAGGACAATCGATGCGGAACGCAGCGTGAATCCTGACAAAAATCGAAGCTTCTTCGTCTCGAATATCACGGCTTATACAATCGGCGCGGTGACGCTGAAGAACATTTTCGGATATGCTCATGCTTCGACAATAAATGGGCTGAACCAAGCAAGTATCCAGTATCCGCTGATCGTCTCGATTTTCGACAGAAAGTATAAACAGGTTTCCGACGAACTCCAGATCAGTGGTACGTCCCTCAAAGATGACCTACGCTGGATTGTCGGAGGGTACGTCTCGGATCAGAGGCAACATTACGACAACATGTATCTCCAATTCTCCGAGTTGAACAGAGGCGAGTCGATTGCGACTGATCGATATACGTCCAAGGCAATATTCGGCCAAGCCACCCTCGACTTGAATTTGCTTGGACTCGATGGTCTGAAGCTGACCGGTGGCGCCAGGCACACCTGGGACAAGCGACACGGCAGCCAGGAGCCGGCCACTTCGCTTCGCTTTTCGAATCAGGCGACCAGCTGGACCGTTGGGCTAGACTATCAAGTCAACAGCAAAGTACTAGCATACATCGTCAGCAGGCATAGCTACAAGGCTGGGGGCTTCAATCTTTTGGACCCGTCCACCCCAAGAACATTGTTGCAGTATCGGCCTGAGACCCTGACCGATGTTGAGATCGGCGTCAAAGCTCAGGCTGATATTGGACGGGTTCCTCTTCGAGCCAACCTCGCTTTGTACAGGGCGAGCTACAAGAACATGCAGACTTTCACTGCCGCAACCTGCCCGGGGGCGGTGACACCAACTACGGCAGTGGTGCTAAACGCCGGCAAGGGTACTCCTAAGGGCCTAGAGCTGGAGCTTGAGGTCAAACCGACGAGCAATCTAGGGATTTCCGGATTCTACAACCGGACGCTTGGCAGGTACAACAACTTCACCTTGCCCTCGGTTGCCGGATGTAGCTTTTCGGCTCCGAGTGGCCTTCTGGATGGCCAGAACTTCGGGAATATCAATAAGAACACCGCTGGCGCTACCGTCACCTATCGGGTTCCACTCGGGCGTGATCAGGCTCTAACCTTCACAGGTAATCTCTACTATCGAGACCGGCGTATCGGAAACGATCTAAGCGCATTTGCAAGCCCATTGGCGGGATACACGCTGTTGAATGCGCGCTTGGACTATTCCGGCTTTTTGAACCGCAACATCGACGTTGGTGTCTACGTCAAAAACCTGACAAACAAGCTCTATGCGGTCGAGCGTAATAACAGTCTTCTACAAGGAGGGTATGACATCTACTACTATGGTGACCCTCGTACCTATGGCGTAAGCCTTAAGTTCAACTTCTAGTCAAACTATGTAAGATTATCTTGCGCTGTAGCTAGCCTGTGGCGGGAGCCTTTGTAGTCACGAGGGGTCCGCCATAAGGATCGACTGGCTGCTTGGTAGAGCTGAACAACACGCTGGCGTCCGGGGAGCGAGTCACGGACCCGCGGGGCACCGTTCTGTTTGACGCTCGGCCGATAGACCCCAGCTTAAAGTTTCGAGGAGTTGTGATGATCACCCAAGACCAAGACATTGCCATAGCGGATGCGGCCGCGCGTGCTAAGATAACCAAGTGGGTTGAAGAGAAGCTGGGCGCACGTGTCGTTTCTATGGCCCGAGTAAGGAGATGGCGTCCGATCTGGCGGGTGCGCTATGAGGCAGACGGGAAGGAAGCAGGACTTATCGTCAAGGGTATGCGGCCCTTCGAGGCAATTCCCTACAGCCTCCAACACGAAATGGCGTGCCAGAAGGTATTCGAAGAGAGCGGCTTCCCCGTCCCGCATGTTTTCGGCGCTATCGACGACCTGAACTTCGTCATGGAGTTCGTCGAGGGCGAGGTTGAGCCAGGATTGGTTCAGCAAGCTGATGAGGCCGAGAACGTCATGGCACCCGAACGGTGGGCGGCGAGCCTGGAATTCATGGAATGGCTGGTCAAGCTCCATAGGCTCCCGATAGCCAAGTTGGCCCACACCGAAGCGATGTTGCCCGAAACGCCGGACGATATCGCGCTGAACCTTACCGAGCGCTATTATGAATTGATCAAACGGCACGATGCCGTTGATGCGGTCACGGATTTCTTCATTCGATGGGTACGGCGGAATGTACCAAAGCATCGCACCCGTCCATCCATCGTGTTTGGCGATGGTGCTCAGTTCATGAATAAGGGCGGGAAGATAGCGGCTATATTCGACTTCGAGCTCGCTCACGTCGGTGATCCGTATAACGACTTTGCACCCTTTCGCTGCCGACACCCGCTCCAGAACATGGGTGATGTCCCTGCGCTCTACCGGCATTACGAGAAAGTGTCGGGTGAGCCACTCGACTGGCCTGCAATATCCTATGCCACGGTTGTCTATTCTGCTTGGGGAATGACAAGCTACACGACGGCTCTTCAGGAGCAACATGTCGGCGGCGACTGGGGGGAGGTCGTCATGGCGCGGGCGTTTATCATGCGGCGAACGCTGGACGCGATGGCCGATTGCATGGGGATCGATCTTGACTGCGATATTGAGCTGCCCGCCCCCCGTAAGACGCCGATAGAGGACTCCGGCCTGAAAAAGCTCTTGTTGGAAATCAGTCTGCTGCCGCTGTCAGATGCGTTTGTCGGCTGGCAGCGGGACACGCTTGCGAGCATTCCCCGAACACTGCTTCAGCAGGTGCACTACGGGCAATGGATCGAGCAGGAGTATATGGCCGACATCTCGAAACTCCTTGGCCGTACATTCGGCACACTCGACGAGGCTGACGATGCTCTGAAGGCTTTCGTCAACTCAGCAGCTCCGGAGCACGACGAAGCGCTGGCTCGACTTTTCCATCGTCATGCCTACCGCTCGTGCTTGGTTATCGCCGGAGAGGGCGCGAGCAAGGAGCACGTAATGTTAGCCAAGATCGAGCCACTGCTGGATAAGAATGGCCAGCCTCGAAAGGAGGCTGCGGCAGGATAGGCAATGCTACTTACGTGGGACGGAATTGCCGGGAAATATCCCCTCAAGCCGCGACCACATCGCATCACTCACAACAAATCGGCTCGGCTCCATCGCAGCGCTCCCAAAAGGAAGCTTGAATCACTTATCACCGCAAAAAGAAATCCCTATTGTCCACAGGCCTTAGCGGAGAGAAGAAATAAGCACCGATGCGAGATGCTCGCGCCACGACCTGATATCCTCTTCGTTCCTGAGATTGACGTTTAGCATCTGTTCGACGGCATTGGAGGACGAGTAAAATCCATTTATTATGATGTTCATCATCGCGAGATAGCGCTGGCTGTCGACATCTTGCCTGAACTGTCCCGTGCCAGATCCCGCCACAATCGCTTCCTCGATCAAGCCAAGGCATATCTGGCTCGCTTGTCTGGCCCGTTCCGGAATTATTACCGAGCTGTTGATCCCGATCTCGGACATCAGACAGCCGAACGCGGACCCGAACTCATCGAAGACAAGATAGAAGACTGATCGAAGAATATCGTCAGGATCGGCCCTACGTTCGATCTTAGTGAGCGCATCAATGAAAAATTCAGCCTCTACGTTCAGCACCGCCCTGAACAGGTCGTATTTACCTTCGTAATATTCGTAGAGCGTTTTCCGGCTGACGTTGGCGTTGGCACATATGTCACCGACCTTTGCATTCGCCAAGCCGGTTTCCCGGAAAACGCGCAGGGCCGACGAGACGATCCTGTGATTGGTATCGGCGACCGACTGACCTCTCACCCTGCTCATTATCTATCCTCTCCATGGCCCCCGAGACAACCATGTCGCCGCATGATCGGGCGCGTTGCTGTTGAGGACAGCCTACGAAACTCCCGAATGCCTCCTCGGGTCGCATTCTTGACGGTGGCGCGGGCTAGAGTGGCTCGTAACCTTGGCATGTTCAGCCTGTTACAGGGTTTCGCGTCTCATGTCGCGTGGTCCTCGCTACTCCGCTAAACCCGCGATGCTTCTCCTCCAGTACGGGCGCTGTTGCACAAATCGGCGTTTGGTGGATTCATCAGGGGAATTCGGGATGATAGCTGGTCTGGATGAGCAGGCCCGATCCTTCGCAAGAGGTCACACCAGCCGGCTCTGTCTTAGCGCCGCCGCGATGAAGCTCGCGAAGAGGGGGTGCGGGTCGAACGGCTTCGACTTCAGCTCCGGATGGAACTGCACGCCCACGAACCAGGGATGATCGGGCCGCTCCACGATTTCCGGCAATTCCCCATCCGGGGACATGCCGGAAAAGACCAGACCGCCCTTTTCCAGCGGTTCGCGGTAATTGACGTTCACTTCGTAGCGGTGGCGGTGACGCTCCGAAATATTCGTCGCGCCATAGATGTTCGCGGCATGACTATTGCCCGTCAGGCGGGCCTCATAGGCGCCCAGACGCATCGTGCCGCCCAGATCTCCGCCTGCCTCGCGCTTCTGCAGGCCTTCGGCCGACATCCATTCGCTGATCAGGCCGACAACCGGCTCATCAGTCGGCCCGAATTCGGTTGTGGACGCAGCTGCGATACCCGCCGTGTTGCGCGCGCCCTCGATGCAGGCCATCTGCATGCCGAGGCATATGCCGAAATAGGGGACGCCGCGTTCGCGCGCGAAACGCACGCTGGCGATCTTGCCCTCGCTGCCGCGCTCGCCGAAGCCGCCGGGTACGAGGATCGCATGCATCGGCTCCAGCTGCGCGGCGACGCTTGCCTCATCCTGTTCGAACAGCTCGGCGTCCAGCCAGCGGATATTAACCTTGACGCGGTTGGCGATCCCGCCATGGACCAGCGCTTCCTGCAGTGACTTATAGGCATCCGGCAGGCCGACATATTTGCCGACGACGCCCACCGTCACCTCCCCTTCGGGGTTTTCCAGCCGGTCCATGATATCGACCCAGCGGTCGAGACGTGGCTTGGGCACGTCGCCGCGGTCGAACGCATCGAGCACGGCCTGGTCCAGCCCCTCGGCATGATATTGCAGCGGCACCGCATAGATCGAACTGGCGTCGAGCGCGGGAATGACGGCCTGGGACGGCACGTTGCAAAACAGGGCGATCTTGGCGCGTTCGCTCTCCGGCAGGGGTCGTTCGCAGCGGCACACCAGTACATCGGGCTGAATGCCCAGCGAAGTGAGTTCGCGCACGCTATGCTGGGTCGGCTTGGTCTTGAGCTCGCCCGCCGCCGCGATGAACGGCACCAGCGTCACATGGATATAGGCGACATTCTGGCGCCCGATATCGGCACGCAACTGGCGGATCGCCTCGATGAACGGCAGCGATTCGATGTCGCCAACCGTTCCGCCGATTTCGCACAGGACGAAATCGACATCGTCGGTATCGGCGCGCGCGAAAGCCTTGATGGCGTCGGTGACGTGCGGGATGACCTGGACGGTCGCGCCGAGGTAGTCGCCGCGCCGCTCCTTGGCGATAATCTGCTGATAGATGCGGCCGGAGGTTACATTATCGGACTTGCGCCCCGGAACACCGGTAAAACGCTCATAGTGGCCGAGATCCAGATCGGTCTCGGCCCCGTCATCGGTAACGTAGACTTCGCCATGCTGGTAGGGCGACATCGTGCCCGGATCGACGTTCAGATAGGGATCGAACTTGCGGATGCGCGTGCTGAATCCGCGCGCCTGCAGGAGAGCGGCAAGACTTGCCGCCATGAGACCTTTGCCAAGCGAGGAGACCACGCCGCCGGTAATGAATATGAACCGCGCCATGGGAGGAGAGGATTAGCCCGCAGTGATGATGAAGGGCAAGGCGGCGAATCCGCATGCCCAAAATTAATTGTGGATGAACGGCGTGTCGGCGACGCCGAAGGCTTATTTCGCGAGCGGCACCGCGTCGTTCGAAACCGGCGCGGCTGCATTGCCCGCAACCTTGTCGGCCGCGGCGGCAAGCGGATCAGCCGTGGCCGGCGCATCATTGTTCGTCAGCGGCGTCTTGCGCGCCAGCGACGTGTCGATCGTCTGCGGCGCACGCTGAACGCTGGCGTAAGCAGCCAGCGCAATCGACATCAGCACGAAGATCGTGGCCAGAACGGCGGTCGCCCGCGTCAGAAAGTCCGCCGCGCCCCGCGCGGACATCAGGCCGGACGGGCTTCCGCCCATGCCAAGGCCGCCACCTTCGGAGCGCTGCACCAGAATCGTCACCACGAGGATGGCAGCAATGATGGCGTGAACGACGAGCAGGAAGGTGAACATGGAAACGGGGCTTTCGTGGAAACTATGCGGTGGCGCATCTAGTCGATCACACTCCGGCATTCAAGCAGCGGCCGTCTCCTCGCGCCAGAGCGATTTCTGACCAGATGGAATCATCTGGTGACTCGGAAAATGACGGTAAAGCATAGTCCTGGGGCAGTCGATCCAATGCAATCGGAGCCAAGTCTACTCCAACAGGCCGTTGGAAAAGTCTCATTCCTTCTCTTCTATTGTCATCCCCGCGAAGGCGGGGATCCATAAACTCCAACGTCTCCGAAAGATTCGCATCGTCAGAGAATATGGATTCCCGCCCTCAGCATCACCGGCGGCCAGCGGCGAAATCTGCCCAGTATCGTTGGCTGTATAGGCGGACCGTATAATTGATGGCCTTGTTCACGCGAGGGTTCTCTATAGAATTCAGGAACAGAATTGAAAAAGGGTTTTGGGAGAGACCGAATGCTGATGACAGACAACCGGCCAACACCGGCGCAGACCGATTATTCGCCGCTTTTCCAGCCCGGCCAGATCGGCAAGCTCAAGCTCAAAAATCGTATCATCATGACGCCGATGGGGTCGCTTGCCGACAATTCGGACGGCACGATTTCGGACCGGCAGCTCGATTATTTCGAAGCCCGTGCGCGGGGCGGCGTCGCGATGTGCTTCACCGGCGGATCGCTCGTCACCAACCGCTTCGACACCTGGGCCTATCAATGGACGTCGCTGGACACCAATGCCCAGATCAAGGGCTGGCGCCTGCTCACCGATCGCATCCACGCTTTCGGCGCAAAGGCGGGCCTGCAGCTGAGCACCGGCCTTGGCCGCAATGGCTTCCCGGCCCCCGGCATCGATGACCCGCTTGTTTCGGCATCCGCCGTGCCGATCTATAACGACCCGTCCGTCCTGGCCCGTCCGATCACGGTGGGCGAAATCCAGTTCCTCGTCGAATGCAACGCCCGGGCGGCGGCGCGGGCCCTGGTGGCGGGGTTCGACGCGATCCAGATTCACGGCCATGTCGGCTATCTGCTAGATCAGTTCATGTCGTCGGTGTGGAACAAGCGCACCGACCAATATGGCGGGAGCTTCGAAAACAGGATGCGCTTCGCCAGGGAAATCGTCGACGCGATCCGCGGTGTCGTCGGGCCGGATTTCCCCATCATCTTCCGCTTTTCGGTCGCCCACAAATTCGACGGCGGCCGCACGATCGAGGATGGGCTGGAAATCGCCCGCTATCTGCAGAACATTGGCGTGGATGCGCTAGATACCAATGTCGGCTGCTATGATTCCCATCATTGGGCGAACACCCCCGCCTATTTCGGCGACGCGCCGATCATGGAGGAATCCACCCGCGTACGCGAGGTGTCCAGCCTTCCCCTACTCCACGCGACCCATCTTACGCCGGAAATCGCAGCCACGGCGATTGCCGAAGGAAAAATCGATTTCGCGCTGATCGGGCGCCAGCTCTATGCCGACCCGGAATGGCCGAACAAGCTGCGCGCCGGTCTGCGCGACGATATCCGGCCGTGCATCCGCTGCAACGAATATTGCATGAACGCCGTCGCGATCGGCCGCGCTTCAACCTGTGCCGTGAATGCGCAGGTGAACGAGGAACACGCCTACAAGATCTATCCTACGGCGCTGCCCAAGTTCGTCGTCGTGGTCGGCGGCGGCCCGGCCGGGATGGAAGCCGCACGCGTCGCCGCGACCAAGGGGCATCGCGTCGAGCTGTACGAAAAAGGTCCGGAACTTGGCGGCCGCCTGCTGGGGGCAACCGCGCCGTTCAAGAAGCAACAACGCGAGTTGGTCGGCTGGCTCAGTCGCCAGCTGGACAAGCTGGATGTCGACGTTCACCTCAATGCCGCGCTCGATTCCAACGCCCCGGTTTTGTCGAAGGCCGATGCGATCATCCTCGCCACCGGCGCATATGCCGTGAAGCCGGATATTCCCGGCCTCGATCAGCCCAACGTCATGCACGTCGACGAAGCCTATCGTGCGCGCCGTCCCGAGGTCGGGCAGAGCCTGATTGTCGTCGGGGGCGACAAGGTGGGCGCTGACGCCGCACTCGAATTTGCGATGGAAGGCAAGACCGTCACGCTCATCGAGCCGTCGGCCACGATCGCGGCCTCCGCCTCCGGGGACGACCGCGCCTGCCTGCGCGACGGTTTCGCGCAATATGGCGTCACCGTCCTCACCAGCACGCGCGTGACCGGCTTTACCGGCAATGGCGTGACGATCGAGGATGCCGACGGAAGCGCGCATGCACTGATCGCCGACACCTGCCTCTATGACTTCGGACGCACCTCGGCCAGCGAGCTCGAGGATGCTCTGATCGCCAAAGGCACGCCTGTCACCACCATCGGCGATTGCGCGACGCCGGGCATCATCGGCCAGGCAGTGCGCGGCGGCTTCTTCGCGGCATGGGCGCTGGATTAAAGCACATTGCCATTACCGATCCGCTCATCCTAAAGCCCCGCCAGCACCGTCCTGGCCATCTCGACCGTGGTCATCGTGCCACCCAGATCAGGCGTTCGCGCCCCCTTCGCCAATGCCTTGGCAACCGCCGCCTCGATCCGATCGGCCTCAGCCGCCATGCCCAGCGAGTAGCGCAGCATCATCGCGGCCGACAGGATCGTCGCCAGCGGGTTGGCCTTGCCCTGCCCCGCGATATCGGGCGCCGAGCCGTGGATCGGCTCGTACAGGCCCTTGCCATTCGCATCCAGCGACGCGGACGGCAGCATGCCGATCGATCCCGCGCACATCGATGCCTGGTCGGACAATATGTCGCCGAACAGGTTGCCGGTGACGATCACATCGAACTGGCCGGGATTGCGCACCAGCTGCATCGCGGCATTGTCGACATACATGTGGCTCAGCACGACATCGGGATATTCGGCGGAAATCTCGATGACCACGTCGCGCCACAGCTGCGACGTTTCCAGCACATTGGCCTTGTCGACGGAGCAGAGCTTGCGGTTGCGGGCGCGCGCGGTTTCAAAGCCCGACCGCGCAATCCGCGCCACCTCGTCCTCGTTATACGACATGATGTCATAGCCTTCGCGGCGCCCGGATGCGGTCTTGCGCATCCCCTTCTCGCCGAAATAGACGTCGCCGTTCAATTCGCGGACGATGACGAGATCGATCTGGCGGGCCACTTCCGGCCGCAGCGTCGACGCATCGGCCAGTTCGGGAAACAATTTCGCCGGCCGCAAATTCGAAAAGAGCACCAATTCCTTGCGTAGGCCAAGGATGGCCTGCTCTGGCCGCAAATGCCGCTCCAGCGCATCGCAATCCGGATCGCCCACCGCCCCGAACAGGATCGCATCCGCCCGCTTGGCCAGCGCCAGTGTCTCCGGCGGCAGGGGATGCCCCTTCGCCTTGTACGCGGCACCACCCACCAGCGCCTCTTCGAACGTCAGCCGATCCCCGCAAACCTTCTCAAGCACCCGCACCGCTTCCCGCGTCACCTCGGGGCCAATGCCATCACCGGGCAAAACCGCAATCACGCTCATGAACAATCCTTTCGCGAGCGGCCCATGCCTTGCCAGACGACGGGTTGCAACTGGGGGGTGAGAGTGTCGGTTGGCAAGCCAACTTCATTAAACTGTCATGCTGAATTCATTTCAGCATCCATAACCTGTTCCGTCTCGGCTAAATCGGGCCGTTGCGGATATGGATCCTGAAACAAGTTCAGGATGACGGACGCCAGCAATCGATCATATTGCCCTCACATAATCCGCCGCAGCCGCTCGATCAGCCGCTCGCGCGCATCCAGCACTGTCGCGCGCCGATCGGTCAGCAGGTCGCGGTTCAGGAAATAGCCGGACAGTTTCATGCCATCGAGGATGTCCGGCCAGCCGCCCTCGCCACCTTCCAGCACGAAGCGGGGGAGCGGCAGCAGCCGGTCCGCATAGGGCGCGCCTGCTCCGGCGCTGACTGCGGCGCCGCTCTTGGGCGATACGAAGGCGAGGTCGTCCGTCGCGCCGGTCGCGGTGCAGGCCGAAAGATCGAGGCCGAAACCCATTTCCGCCAGCAGCAGCAGTTCGTAGCGCACCAGCGCGACCGCCCAGCCTCGCGCGGCTGGCGCCGCCTCGACGGCGGCAAGCAGCCCGTCCAGCCCCGAATGGACACGGGGATAAGGATAGCCTTCGGGCAACACCGCGGCGGTCAGCGCCGTCGACCAGTCGATCACCGCGACGGCCAGCGCCTCGCTGAGCAGCGGCGCGCGGCTGTGGACCAGCTCAAGCGTCATCGCGGCGAGCTGGCTGTCGGTGCGCGACCGCAGGTCGACCGCGACGATATTCCCCGGCAACAGCGACGGCCGCAGGCGCCGGGACCTACCGCCGCGCACATAGCCGGCCTGCAGCCCATCCTGCGGTGTCAGCACACGCACCACCGCGCCATGCTCTCCATGCGCAAGAACGGCGCAAACGATGGCGGTGGCGGCGATATGCATCGCGCCGCTCTATCCTATTGTCCGCTGTGCCGACAGATCGGCAACGCTCATGCCCGCGCCTAGGGTCAGGACCTATTAATCACATGGAGCGTGATGGCGATATGCAGGCCCGTGGCGGCGTTGGTCGTTTGGCAGATAGCGCCGCTATCTGCCTGCGCTCCCGCCTTGCCACGGCACCTTTGAGCCTCTGTCACGTCCATGCGATTAATAGGTCCTGACCCTAGCGTTCCTCGTAGAAATTGGACCAGAGCTGTTCGGCCTGGCGCCCCAGGGCGCGGATCGGGTCGCTCGGCATCGGCTCCGCTAGATGGTCGATCGGTAGCCGGCCAAGGTCAGCGACGCGCCGGGTCGGCATATCGGCGCTATGCTGTTGCAGGTGGGTGCAAAGCCCCTCGAACCGGCGCAGATGCGCGCGGTTTACCCGCTCACCATTCCGCGTCGCCAGTTCGAAACTGTGGCTCACGATCGTCACGAGCGGATGATCGTCGTCCACGGCATGGCGCAGCGCCGCGCGCATCTCGGCCAGCGAAACCGCGCAGATCTGCAGATGACGATAGCCGCCGATCGCACCGATCAGCGTAACCGGAAGCTCGACGACGCCTTCATGCTCGATGGGCAGGATCTGATCGGCGGGCAGCGAAATCGCGCTGGGCCATGGATGCGCCGAACCGTCATGGCTACTGTCGTACCGGATGCCGAGCGAAGCGGCCGCGCGCAGCGTAGCGTCATTTGCGGAGTAGCTTCCGGCGCGGAATGCAATTGGCGCGGGTGCACCAGCCTTCATTAGCAACTCGCAGGCCCGCTCCATCATCGCGCGCTGTTCGGCCTTGCTGTAGGCGTTCATTTCGAACGCATCGACGAACGTCTCGTCCGCCATGCCGGCCCATTGCGGATGAAGATGGAGCTGCACATCCTGACCCGCCTCCAGGATAGGGCCGACCATGCGCTTGACCGGCTCGACCCCGAAATGCAGCCCCGGCATCGGATCGACGAAGAAGCATGCGTGCAAATCATGCTCGGCCAGCTTGCGCAGCTGGTAAGGAATGCCGACCCCGGCGGGATCATAGGATCGCTCGAAAATCGCCTGCCAGCCATGGCGCGCCACATCTGCACGCCACATCAGTTCGACGTCGATGGTCAGGAGGACATTAGTAGCCACATTCCCTGTCTAACCATCGCCATGAAAATAATCGTAAATGCCGCGCGCCATGGCCTTGGAAACACCCGGCGTTTTTTCCAGATCGGCCAAAGGCGCCTGTCGCACCGCCCGCGCGGTGCCAAAATGCATCAAAAGCGCCTTTTTTCGCGATGGACCGATACCGGGAACGTCGTCGAGCGGGCTGGCGGTAAAATTCTTGGCCCGCTTGGCGCGATGGGTGCCGATCGCGAATCGGTGCGCTTCGTCCCGCAGCCGCTGCAGATGGAACAGCAGAGGCGAGTTGGTCGGCAGCATGATCTCGCGCCCGTCGGGAAAATGGAAATGCTCGCGGCCCGCGTTGCGATCGGGGCCTTTGGACACGCCGATCAGCGGCACGTCTTGCACGCCCATTTCCTCCATCACCGCGCAGATTGCGCTGACCTGTCCCTTGCCGCCGTCGATCAGCAGCAGATCCGGCCATTCGCCCGATTGCCGGTCCGGATCCTCACGCTCCAGCCGCGAAAAGCGCCGGCCGAGCACTTCGCGCATCATCGCGAAGTCGTCGCCCGGCTTGGTCTCCGGATTTTTGATGTTGAATTTGCGATAGGCGCTCGGCCGGAACCCTTCCTGCCCCGCCACGATCATCGCGCCGATCGCATTCGTCCCCATGATATGGCTGTTGTCATAGACTTCGATGCGTTGCGGCGGCCGTTCAAGCTCGAACGTCTCGGCAAGCTCGGCGAAGATCTTGCCCTGGGTCGTCGATTCGGCCAGCCGCCGGTCCAGCGCCTCACGCGCATTGCGGCACGCCTGCTCGAGCAGCCTCTTCTGCCCGCCACGCTGCGGCTGCTTCAGCGTAACCTTGCGGCCGGCGCTTTCGGCCAGCGCCTCGGCCAATACGCCCTCATCTTCCAGAACACGGTCGAGCAGGATCAGCCGCGCCGGCGGCACATCCTGATAGAATTGCATCAGGAAGCTCGCCAGCACCTCCGCCTCGGGCACGTCCGCCGTGTGCGCCGGGAAAAAGTTGCGATGGCCCCAATTCTGCCCGCCGCGAATAAAGAACGCCTCGATGCACACCAGCCCGGCCTTGGCGTAAAGCGCGAACACGTCCGCATCGTCCACGCCGTCCGCGCTGATGGTCTGGGAGCCCTGAATGAACGTCAGCGCCTTCAGCCGGTCGCGAAACACCGCGGCCAGCTCGAAATCCATGCCGTCGGACGCGGCCTGCATCGCATCGGCGAGCTTGGCCTGCACCTGGGTCGATTTGCCGCTGAGGAACGCCTTCGCGTCAGCCACCAGTTCGGCATAATCCTCCACCGAGATGCGATCGACGCATGGCGCCGAGCAGCGACGGATCTGGTGAAGCAGACAAGGACGCGTCCGGTTGGAGAAAAAGCTGTCGGTGCAGCTGCGCAGCAAAAACAGCTTCTGCAGCGCGTTCAGCGTTTTGCGGACCGAGCCAGCACCCGCAAATGGCCCGAAATAATCGCCCTTCGCCCGCCGCGCGCCGCGATGCAGCTGGACACGCGGAAAGGCGTGGTCCGCGCGCAGGAGTATGAACGGAAAGCTCTTATCGTCGCGCAGCAGCACATTATAAGGCGGGCGATAGCGCTTGATGAATTGCGCTTCGAGCAGCAGCGCCTCGGCTTCGCTTTGCGTCGTCACGATCGTCATCGATCGCGTCTGCGCCACCATCCGTTGCAACCGCTTCGGCAGCCGGTTGACCTGGGTATAGTTTGTCACCCGATTGCGCAGCGCCCGCGCCTTGCCAACATAAAGGACGTCGCCTTTCAGGTCGTGCATCCGATAGACGCCGGGGCGTGTCGGCAGCGTTTTCAGCACGTTGCGGATCGCGGCAACGCCCGCATCGAGATCGGGCTGGTCCGATCCGCGTACGGTGAACACGGATTTTTCTTCGTTGAATCGGTCGATCGGGGGCTGGCTCACAGAGACGATTTAGGATGCGCGAGGCTCGCGCGCTACCCGTTCGAGATATGGTTCAGACGGTGCGGTTTTCTATTCCCGATTCCGGCCAGCTTCCCACACATGACTATTTGAACATGCCCTGGCGAAGATTGATGCCATATTCCTTATACGCCTTGAGCGCGCACAGCATCTGCATCCAGCCCTGGCAATTGCCGTAGGATGCCTTCAGCCCGGTATCGGTCTCGCGCCAGCCGGTCTCGGAAATCTGGACGAGGGTGCGCTCATGATCGAGCGGCTCGAACGTCATCGTGACCGTGGTCTTGTAACCGGCATCGGCCACGGGATCGCCGCCCTCGGCCGCGCCTTCATTGGCTGCCCACTGCAACACGATCTTCCGTTCCGGCTCGACCTCGATCACCCACACGGGAAATGCGCCGGGGAAATCATGGAAATCCCAGCTGACCGTAGCGCCCGTCTCGATCCGGCCCTTCGCGCCGCCGGTCGTAAAATATTGCGACAGTTCCGCCGGGTTCACGACAGCCTCGAATACCTCCGCGACCGGCCGCGCGATGCGCGCGGATACGCTGAACTTCAGATCCATGGCGATTCTCCTTGAGTTGCTCCTTATTGTGTTATATTTATATAACATGTCAATCGACAATAAAAATGACCTGATTTTCAAGGCGTTGTCAGCATCTACGCGACGCGCAATTCTGGATGTTCTCAAGGATGTTCCCCATACGACGGGCGATCTGTGCGCGCGTTTTCCGGCGCTGGATCGTTGCACCGTGATGCAGCACCTGAAGGTGCTGGAGGGTGCCGATCTGATCATCGTCAAGCGGAACGGCCGGGAACGGTGGAACCACCTCAACCCGCTGCCGATCAAACATATTCACGATCGCTGGATCGGCCCCTACGCCGCGATGGCGGTTGGCCTGCTCGATCGGTTGAAGACCGACCTGGAAAAATAGACTTTGACGGTCGCGCCGAGCGCGGGATCGACGTCAGCCGCGACCGCGATAGCCTGGCACGCCCTGATCCGGCAGCCAAAGGCCCTCGGGCGGAAGGCCGGATTGCCAGAATATGTCGATGGGAATGCCGCCGCGCGGATACCAGTATCCGCCGATGCGCAGCCACAATGGCTTCATTTCGGCGAACAGCCGCTCGGCGATGCCCACCGTGCAATCCTCGTGAAAGGCCGCATGATTGCGAAACGCGCCGAGGAATAGTTTCAGCGACTTCGACTCGACGATCGTCTCGCCGGGCGCATAGTCGATCACCAGATGCGCGAAATCGGGCTGGCCGGTGACCGGACATAACGACGTAAACTCCGGCGCCGTGAAGCGCACCAGATAAGGCCGGCCTGGTCGCGGATTGGGAACATAGTCCAGCGTAGCATCCGCGGGAGTGGCCGGTAGCGCGCTGGTCTGGCCGAGATGGATGGGGTTCATGGCTCCTGCTACCCTGCCCGCCAGCGCGTTTCAACGGCGGAGCGATTGAATGCCAATGGCTGCCCGGCTAGGAAACGCCATGGAAATTCTCGTTTCGGCCGAATGGCTTTCCGATGCGCTCGGCGCTCCGGACCTGAAAGTGCTGGATGCGACCTATTTCGCGCTCGATCCGTCGCGGGATGCCAGGGCGGAATATGAAACATCTCATATCCCCACGGCGATTTTCATGGATCTGCCATCTTTGAAGGACGCGGACAATCCCGTCCCCTTCATGTTGCCTCCCGCTGAAAAATTCGCGGAAAGGATGCGCGCGCTTGGCGTATCCGATGATGACCGGATCATTCTTTACGACAACACGGCGCACCGCACCGCCGCGCGGGCGTGGTGGATGCTGAAGACCTGTGGCACGCAATCGGTCGCGATCCTCGACGGCGGTCTGGCCAACTGGCTGGCGGAAGACCGGCCCATCGAGATCGGCAGCGGACCAACACCATGCGCCGGCGATTTCACTGTACATCCCGACTTCTCGTTCTTGCGTTCGATCGACCAGATCAAAGCCAATGTCGAAAGCGGCGCCGAGCAGCTTCTGGATGCGCGGGGCAAGGCGCGGTTCACCGGCGAGGAGGCTGATCCGCGTCCCGAAGTAGCGCCGGGCCATATCCCCGGTTCCCGTAGCTTGCCCTATGATCAGCTGTTCAACGCGATTGGCACATGGAAGCGAGGTGACGCATTGCGAACAGCATTCGAAAATGCCGGGATCGACTTGTCCCGTCCGTTGGTAACGACCTGCGGTTCGGGCGTCACAGCCGCGGTGCTGCTGTTCGGCGCGGCCTTGCTCGGCAAGGCTGATGTCGCGCTCTACGACGGCTCGTGGAGCGAATGGGGCGCCGATCCTTCAACTCCAAAAGCAACGGGTGAGGCATGAGCGCATCGGACGACCTGCCCCCTACCCGCGTGGTTGGCGCGGGCCGGCGCAAGAGCTGGACGCAAGGCATCGTGAACGTCCCGGTCTGGCGCGCCTCCACCATGTTGTTCGATACCGTGGCGGATCTTCGCGCGGCCAGCAAGGCGCCCAATGACGGGCTTTATTACGGGCGTCGCGGAACGCCGACGCAATGGTCGCTTGCCGAGGCGCTGACCGAGCTTGAGCCAGGCGCCGCCGGCACGATGCTGTATCCGTCCGGGGTCGCCGCCATTGCAGGCGCGTTGCTATCGGTGTTGCAGCCCGGCGACGAACTGCTGATGGTGGACACCGCCTACGAGCCGACGCGCAATTTCTGCCGGCTCGTCCTGGCGTCGATGGGCATTTCGACCCGCTTTTATGATCCCATGGCGGGCGCCGGGGTCGAAGACTTTTTTTCGGACAAGACGCGCGCAATCTTCATGGAAAGTCCGGGCAGCCTGACCATGGAGGTTCAGGATATTCCCGGCATCGTCGCAGCCGCCAAAGCGCGCGGAATCGTGACGCTGCTCGACAATACCTGGGCGACGTCGCTGTTCTTTCCGGCGATGCGGCACGGGATCGACCTGTCTATCCTGGCCTGCACCAAATATATCGTCGGCCATTCGGACGTCATGATGGGCTCGGTCACGGCCGCCGCGACCGTCTGGGAAAAACTGCGCCGGACCGCGCAGCTTTACGGCCAGTGCGTGAGCGCTGATGACGCCTATCTCGCCGCACGGGGACTCCGCACCTTGGCCGTCAGGCTGAACGCCCATCAGGAAAATGCGCTCGCCGTGGCGGACTGGCTGGGCGATCAACCGCAGGTGGCCCGCGTACTCCATCCGGCCTTTCCGGATTCGCCCGGTCACGAATTTTGGGCGCGGGACTTCAGCGGCTCCACCGGCCTGTTCTCGTTCGTGTTGAACGGCGGCGACGATGCCGCGCGGACGCGGTTGATCGACAGCCTGCGCCTGTTCGGGATCGGCTTTTCCTGGGGCGGCTTCGAAAGCCTCGTGCTGCCGGTCGATCCCGCCCCGATCCGCTCGGCAACCCGATGGGAGGCGGAAGGCCCACTGGTCCGTTTGCAAATCGGGCTGGAAGATCCCACCGACCTGATCGCTGATCTTTCGGTCGGCCTTGAACGCTTTTCGGACGGCTAACGCTGGAATCCGCTGGACACGGCAAAGTCCAGATCATCGCCATCGTCGATATCGATGGCCAGCCCCGGTCGCTTGACAAGCCATCCCTGGCTGCCCGCCGCCTGCTGATGCAGGGCGCAGCTCCCCGGCCCGAACGCAAAGGGGAAGCGGGCCGCATCCTTGAATCCCAGTGCATTGGTGCCGCTTTCATGCCTGTCCGGCGCGATCGCCACGCCATAGCGCGCGACGGCGATCAAGGCGGCGATATCGGCTGCGGACACCAGCGGCAGGTCAGCGTGGATCACGATCACATTCCGGCTCCCCAGCGAAACAAGCGCGATCGGAAGCTCGGCGTTGATCCCGCGGCCCTGGTCGCGCAACCAAAGCGAGGGCCCCGCCGCCGGCCGCTCGGGCGAAAGGATCGCTATACGCGAAACGCCGGGCGACTGCTCCAGCGCCGCCATCACCCGCTTGAACATCTTGTCGCTGATGTCCAGCCGCTCCCGGCTCGAAAGTCGGTTTGCAAGCCGGGTCTTCCGCTCTGCCGCCGCCTTGAGCGGGACGAGGGCGGTCCAGGTCATTTGCGGATGCTGTAGGCCAGATCCAGCGCGGCCTGCGCCACCCGCGCCCGATCGGCCAGATCGCGCATCATCGTATCATCCTCGGCCACCGCGATCTCTGACAAACCGGCGGATCCGTCCTGCCGGTCCACCAGCAGTCCATCGATAATGCCATGGTAGTGCTGCGCAATCGAGGAGGACGTGATCTCGATCCCCAGTTCCGCCATCAATTTCGCGGTCGGACCTTTAACGGCAGTGCCGCCCACGATCGGCGACACCGCGACGACGGGCGCCGTCGCTCCGCGCAACGCTTCCGGGATTCCCGGAACGGCCAGAATCGGATCGACGCTCAGATAGGGATTCGACGGCGCGATCAGCACCGCACGCGTCGCAGGATCAACGATCGCCTCCACCACGCCGGGCGCTGGCCGCGCGGACACCGCCCCTTCGAACCGGATATTACGCACCACGGGTTCACACCGCCGGGCAACGAAATAGTTCTGGAAAGCCAGCTCGCCCTCGTCCGTCGCAAGGAACGTCGAGACCGGATCATCGCTCATCGGCAGGACCGAGGTCTCGATCCCCCAGCGCGCCGCGAAACGGGCCGTGACCGCGCTGATCGATCGCCCCTGCGCAAGCAAATGGGTGCGCAGAACGTGCAGCGCCAGATCGCCATCGCCCAGCGCAAACCAATCCTCTCCGCCGAGCGAACGCAGCGCCGCCATGAAATTCCAGCTCTCGCCCTCACGGCCCCAGCCCTGCGCCGTATTGGACTTGCCTGACAGGGTATAGAGCAGCGTGTCGATATCGGGCGAAACCCAGAGGCCCAGATGCCGGAAATCGTCGCCGGTGTTCACAATAGCCGTGATCTCTTGCGGTGGCATGATCCGGGTCAGCCCGAGCACGAGCTTTGCCCCGCCCACGCCCCCCGTCAGCACCACGACCCGCCCGCTCATTGGAACAGGTCTTCCGTCAACGGCCGCACCAGCGCGCCTGCGTCCCGATCCGGCGCATCCCACCGATATCCGCGCACCAGCGCCGCCGGCACCCCTTCGGCGCCCTCTCCGGTCGCCAGTCCGGCGGCGGTCGCGACCATGTCCCCGAGCGCGATTTGCGTCACTTCGAGCGCCCGCCCGTCCCTGTCGCGCTCGCCGCGCTTGTCGATCAGTGCCGGCAAACCATGCGCGCCGATAGCGACATTCACGACACCATAGCGCCACGGCCTGCCGAAACTGTCCGAGATGACGATCGCGGGTGCATCACCCAGCCGCTCCGCCAATCCGGCATGCAGCCGAGCCGCGGACGCATCGGGATTCAGCGGAAGCAGCAAAACGCGCTCGTCCTCGTTGGAACCCCTATTGGATTGATCGATGCCCGCATTGGCCATCACGCACCCACAACGATGCCGCGTGATCAACACGTTCGGCACCGCGCGAACCACCGCAAGGGACTCGGCCAGCACCAGCTCGACCAGACGGGGATCCTTGCGTGTTACGGCGGCGAGCGTCAGCGCTTCTTCGCCCGGCACGACAGCGGCCAGGTCGACGAACCTGTCTTCCGCCTTGGAAACGATCTTCTGGGTCACGACGAGAATGTCGCCCGGCTCGGGCACAATGCCGGCCATGCTCAGTGCATCAGCGATGATGCCAGCCAGATCGTCGCCGGGCCGGACTTCTCCAATCCCCGCCAGCGGATGGATCGCGATCATTCGCTGTCTGGATCGATCAGCTTGCCCGTGATCCTTATGCCTGCGCCATCCACCTGATACGTCTTGTTGAGAAAAATAAGCACTGAGGTGAGCGCCTCCGCCGCCGCGGAATTCACCAGCGCGCCGCCATGGATTCCCCGCAGGCCGGCATCGTTCGCGAGCTTCACGATCTTGGCCCGGGCGGCCTTGTCGTCGCCGAACACGAGGACGTCGCATTCGACGTCGTTATCGGTGATCAGCTTGTGCGCGGCGACGCTATGAAAGCCCGAAACGAGCGTCACGCCATCGCCCAGAATGTTTTGCGCCCTTGCCGCCGCGCTGCCTTCCGCCGGCAGCTGGACGCGCATCACCTTCGGCGGAACCAGCGGCACGGTCGTATCGACGACGATCTTGCCGGCGACGTGCGGCGCGATGTCCCGCAACGTCGTTTCCTGCGCCGCGAACGGCACGGTTATGATGACGATGTCGCCCGACGCCGCCGCGTCCGCATTGCTGACACCCTTGATGCCGAAGCCAAGCCCCACCGCCGCTTCAGCAGCGCTTTCCGCCGATCGCGAGCCGATGGTGACGTCATGGCCTGCCTTGGCGAGCCGACGTGCGATCGCCGCCCCCAGATTGCCGGTGCCGCCAATAACCGCAATCTTATCCATGCGTAATCCTGCCCCCTACTCCCACTCGATCGTGCCGGGTGGCTTTGACGTGAAATCATAGGTCACCCGGTTAATGCCCTGCACTTCATTGACAATGCGCGTCGCTACGCGGCTCAGGAACGCGGAATCGAATGGATAAACGTCCGCCGTCATGCCGTCTGTGGAGGTAACGGCCCGCAATGCGCAGACATAATCATAAGTCCGGCCATCGCCCATCACGCCGACCGTGCGCACGGGCAGCAACACCGCGAATGCCTGCCAGATCGCATCGTACAATCCGGCATTGCGAATCTCTTCCAGGTAGATGGCGTCGGCCTTGCGCAGGATGTCGCAACGATCCTTGGTCACTTCGCCCGGAATGCGGATGCCCAGGCCCGGCCCCGGGAAGGGATGCCGGCCGACGAAAATCTCGGGCAGGCCAAGCTCGCGGCCCAGCATGCGGACCTCATCCTTGAACAGCTCGCGCAGCGGCTCGACCAGCTTCATGTTCATCCGCTCGGGCAGGCCGCCGACATTGTGATGGCTCTTGATCGTGACCGAAGGCCCGCCTGTGAAGCTCACGCTTTCGATCACGTCGGGATAGAGCGTGCCCTGCGCGAGAAATTCGGCACCGCCGATTTTCTTGGCTTCGTTCTCGAACACTTCCACGAAGGTCTTGCCGATGAACTTGCGCTTCGCCTCGGGATCGGTGACCCCCTTGAGGCCGTTCAGGAACAGCGTCTCGCAATTGGTGTGCACCAGCGGGATGCCATAATGTTCGCGAAACAGGCTGACGACCTGATCGGCCTCCCCCATCCGCATCAGGCCATGATCGACGAACACACAGGTCAACTGATCGCCGATCGCCTCGTGGATCAGCACCGCCGCCACCGCGGAGTCGACGCCTCCGGAAAGGCCGCAGATCACCTTGCCGCCGCCGACCTGCTCGCGGATCTCGGCGATCTTGGTGGCGCGAAACTCCGCCATCGTCCAGTCGCCCGCCAGCCCGCAGACATGGCGCGCGAAATTGGCGATCAGCTTGCCGCCATCGGGCGTGTGGACGACTTCGGGGTGAAACTGAACGCCATAGAAGCGGCGCTTCTCATCGGACGTCACCGCGAACGGCGCGCCTTCCGATGTCGCGACGATGCCGAATCCGGCAGGCAACGCATCCACCTTGTCGCCATGGCTCATCCAGACCTGGTGGCGATCGCCCTCTTTCCACAGGCCGTCAAACAGCGAGGAGCGGTTCTTCACTTCGATGAAGGCCCGCCCGAACTCGCGACTGTCCGCAGACGGCACGACCGAGCCGCCCAGCTGTGCGCACATCGTCTGCTGCCCGTAGCAAATGCCAAGGATCGGAATGCCCGCCTCGAAAAAATGCTGCGGTGCGCGCGGGCTGCCGATGTCGGCGACCGAGGCCGGCCCGCCGGAAAGGATGATTCCCTTGGGCCTCAGGCGCTCAAATGCATCGGCGGCGGCGTTGAATGGCGCGATCTCGCTGTACACCCCCGCTTCACGAACGCGCCGCGCGATTAGCTGGGTAACCTGGCTCCCGAAGTCGACGATCAGGATGCAGTCATTGGGCTGAGCAGTCATGGCCAGCCGATAAGACGCCCAAACCTGCCTGTCCAGCAATTGAGTTTGCCCGGAGCTGCTGTAAGGTCCCGAAATATACGATCGATGCGGGGGATGATCATCGTGAAGTTGAAGACGCGGATTGGAAAGATTCTCCGAAGAATCAACCGCAGGCCTGCGTCTCCCCCAAAACTCGAATTCAGGAATTTTTCAATATTTTCAGAGTTTAGCGATCAGTCCAATATCGCTGACGAGGCCAGGCACCGCGCGATGGAGGCGGCACTGGCAAATGGCCGGCAGGGGTTTCTCGTTCCCGGGATTTGCTATCCTTGCCGTCAACATACGAAATTCTGGGTCGATTACGCATTTTCCTATCTGGTCGATGAAAAGCCCCAGATCAACTGGCGGTCTCGCCTGACGTGCCAGCGATGCAGTTTCAACAGCCGTCTGCGCGCCACCCTCCAGACCATCGACGAAATTTGCCAGCCGGACCGCAACACCGATATTTATATTACGGAGCAAACGACGTCGCTGTTCAAATATTTGAAAAACAAATTCCCCAACGCGGTCGGAAGCGAGTTCCTTGGCGATAAGCTGGCCTGGGGGGCGCAGACGAAAGACGGGATCAGAAATGAAACGCTGACCAGACTGACGTTTCCGGATTCATCCTTCGATCTGCTGCTGTCTTTCGACGTGCTGGAGCATATCCCCGATTACAAGGCGGCTGTCAGCGAAATATACCGCACCCTGAAGCCCGGCGGGACCGTGCTGTTCAGCGTGCCTTTTACCGGCAATCAGGTGCAAACGCTCATTCGCGCGACCATTTCCCCGGACGGCACGATCACGCACCTCACCGAACCCGAATATCACGGCGACCCGATGTCGTCCGACGGGATATTATGTTTCCAGACCTTTGGCTGGGATCTGCTGGATGACCTTCGCAACGCAGGTTTTGCTGACGCCAGGGTCGGCTTTTACTGGGACGAACGCCTCGGCTATCTGGGTGATAACAACAGTTTTTTCATTGCCACCAAGCCACTGATACCGGCGGCCACGGCCAACTGAACAGTCTCGTCACATTCTGGCTCGCCACATCTGGACGCGCCGACCGGCATGCCGGCGCGTCCAGGGTCGATTAACGCAACGCAACGCGATCTGCGAATTGAATGAACGTCAGCTCGCCGTAACGAACGCCACAGTTGAACGTGCGGCCATCCTGAAGCCGCCCATCAATACGGTATCCTTCGCCATCCCGATTGATGCGATCGATATCGTCGACGCGCGAATCGCTTCCTTCTTTGGAGGTGACCCGCTCGGCCGCGTCGGCGCAGACGTTGGCAGCGGCGTTTTCTGCGTCGGTCCAGTCGCGGCGGTCTTCGTCATCGGAATAGACCGGCTCGCCAGCGCGCGCGTCCGGATAGGATGTACCACCCTGCGCGCGCTGCTGCCTGTCCTTGCTGGCAGCAGACGCGATGGCCACGACACCACCCACGACGAGCGCGCCCAGCAGGAAATTGCCGAATCCATCGCCATGCCCGCGATAGTGGCGATACCCGCCATAATGACCGCCATGGTGGCCACCCCATCCCGGCCGTGCCAGGGCAGGTGCAGACGAGGTCATGAGCAGGGCAGCGATCGTCGCCGAACCGAGCAGGTTGCGCAGGCTGGTCATTCCATAAAACTCCCGAGTCGCGATCGAATGCGATCCTAGCAGATTTATGGACGGAACGCGCTGTCCGCGCGATGAACCGCAATGTCAGCGGTTGGAAAGCAAAAGGCCCGCGTTGAATATCCGTTCATCCCGAGCACAGTCGAGGGACCGGCAACGCATATCTCGACTGCGCTCGATACAAACGGCATTTGGTTCGAGAATTTTATAAAAAAGGGCCGCCACTCATGGTGACGGCCCTGGCAATTGTTGATCGAAAGATCGACGGATCAGGCGGCTTCGGCCTCGTCCTCGTCGTCATTCTGCACCGGACCCGAATCCTGGCCCTTGGCGGAGACGTCACGATCCACGAATTCGATGATCGCCATCGACGCGGCGTCCGAAGCCCGGATGCCGGCCTTGATCACGCGGGTATAACCACCATCACGGCTGGCGTAACGCTCGGCCAGGACATCGAACAGCTTCTTCAGCTGGGTTTCGTCGAGCAGGCGCGCATGCGCCAGACGGCGGTTGGCAAGGCCACCGCGCTTGGCGAGCGTCACCAGCTTTTCGACATAAGGCCGCAGCTCCTTCGCCTTGGCGAGGGTCGTCGTGATCTGTTCATGCTTGATGAGCGCTGCCGCCTGATTGCGAAACAGAGCCGTACGATGGCTTGCGGTGCGCTGTAGCTTACGTCCGCCTACACGATGGCGCATGGTATCTTCCTTTTGTTCGTCCCGCAGCCGTTTCAGGTACTGCGGGCCAGGCGGTGCAAGAACGGGCCACCGCCCAAAACCCGTTTTCTCTTAGCCCTCTCCCGTAAAAGGGAGAGGGAGGGAGAACCTCAAAACTCCTGTTCGAGCTTCTTGGCCATTTCCTCGATATTCTCAGGCGGCCAGCCCGGGATTTCCATGCCCAGGCGAAGCCCCATCGACGAGAGAACTTCCTTGATCTCGTTGAGCGACTTGCGGCCGAAATTCGGGGTGCGCAGCATCTCCGCCTCGGTCTTCTGAACCAGATCGCCGATATAGATGATGTTGTCGTTCTTGAGGCAGTTGGCCGAACGGACCGAAAGCTCCAGCTCGTCGACCTTCTTGAGAAGATAGCGGTTGAGCTGGTTGGAATCGGTCTGCGGCTCGGCGGCGCCACCCACCGCGGGCGCCGCGACGCCGACCGTGGAGGATGCAGCCACCAGGCCATCGTCGAAGTGCACGAACAGCTGAAGCTGGTCCTGAAGAATGCGCGCGGAATAAGCGAGCGCGTCTTCCGGCGTGATCGTCCCGTCGGTCTCGATGGTCAGCGTCAGCTTGTCATAGTCAAGCTCCTGCCCGACGCGGGTGTTCTCCACCTTGTACGCAACCTGGCGCACGGGCGAGTACAGCGCGTCGACCGGGATCAGGCCGATCGGCGCATCGGCTGGACGGTTGGCGGAAGCCGGCACATAACCCTTACCGATGTCGGCGGTCAGCTCCATGTTGAGCGTCGCACCTTCATCGAGATGGCAGATGACGAGATCGGGGTTCATCACCTCGATATCGCCCGTCGTCGCGATGTCACCTGCGGTGACGTCAGCGGGGCCGGTAACCGAAAGCTGAAGCCGCTTCGGCCCTTCGCCCTGCATCGCGATAGCGATCTGCTTCACGTTCAGGACGATGTCCGTCACGTCTTCCCGAACGCCCGCGAGCGACGAAAATTCATGAAGGACGTTCTCGATCTTGATCGAAGTAACGGCTGCGCCCTGCAATGAAGAGAGCAACACCCGGCGCAGCGCATTGCCGAGCGTAAGGCCGAAACCACGCTCGAGCGGTTCAGCGACGAAGGTCGCCTTGCGCTTGCTATCCCCGCCAGCCTTCCTTTCAAGGCTGTTGGGTTTCTTCATTTCCTGCCAGTTCTTTGCGTTGACAGCCACTTTGGTCCCCTTGGGGTTGGCCGAGGCTTTATGCCAGGGCGGAAAATGGAACACGGAAAGGCCGGGATGGCCCTCCGCAAGCACGCTCAGACGCGGCGGCGCTTCGATGGACGCACACCGTTGTGCGGAATCGGAGTCACGTCACGGATGGAGGTGATATGGAAACCGACAGCCTGAAGTGCACGCAAAGCAGACTCACGGCCCGATCCCGGGCCCTTCACTTCTACTTCCAGCGTACGGACGCCGTGTTCGGCCGCCTTCTTGCCGGCGTCCTCCGCTGCGACCTGCGCGGCATAAGGAGTCGACTTGCGGCTGCCTTTGAAACCCATCGTACCAGCCGATGACCAGGCAATCGCATTGCCCTGCGCATCGGTGATCGTGATCATCGTGTTGTTGAAGCTGGCGTTCACATGCGCGACGCCGGCGGTGATGTTCTTGCGCTCGCGCCGCTTAATGCGCTGAGGTTCGCGTGCCATATTCTAATTCCTAACCCTGAAACCTGCCTGGTGATCGTGGTGAATAAGTAGCGCTTCCGGCCAGTCTGGATGGCCGTCCGGTTGCTACTTCTTCTTGCCGGCGATCGGCTTGGCCTTGCCCTTGCGGGTGCGCGCATTGGTATGCGTCCGCTGGCCGCGGACTGGCAGGCCCTTGCGGTGGCGCAGGCCGCGATAGCAGGCGAGATCCATCAGGCGCTTGATATTCATCGCAACCTGACGGCGAAGATCGCCTTCCACGGTATACCCGGCGTCGATAGCTTCACGGATCTGGAGCACTTCCTGATCAGTCAGGTCCTGCACGCGGCGCGTGGGATCTATGCCGATCTTGGCAGTGATTTCCTTGGCCTTCGTGTTACCGATACCATGAATATAGGTCAGCGCGATTTCTACGCGCTTGTTGGTCGGGATATTAACACCCGCGATACGTGCCACTGTATAAGTCTCCTCGCTCCACAGGGCGCCTGGCTAGCGCCCCATCTCCACGCTATCCCGCCAACGGACGATAGCGGCGCACGCAATAAGCGCCGCCGGTGCCGGACGTTGGGGATGCGCGGGAATTAAGAGCGTTCGCGCGCCCTGTCAAGCAGTTGCGCACAGAAATTTCACCTGCCGGACGGGATTGCCGCCAGGCAGCGATGATCATGTCTACGACATTTTTCAGGCAGTTGCCAGCACTCGGTTTGGCTCGCGCTCCACACGCAGCCGTCCCCCGCTCATCAAAGTCGCCATCGCGGGGGAAATGGCAAACAAAGTACGGCCGATAATGATGGCCGCGATCAGCGCGAGAATTGGCTGGATGATCAAAAACAAGGGATAGGCCGGGGTATCCAATGGCCCGAACATCCTGCCCACCGGCAAGCCGAACAGCCAGATCGGTATCAGATGGGAACAGAACAGCAAAAACATGTAGGGCTCGAACCGCTGTATGAAACTTTTCGCCGGGCTGGCCGCGATCAGCAGCGCGGTCCGCCACATCAGCATGGCCGCTGACAGGCGGGTCGCGACCTCGATCGCGATCATCAGCTCCGGATTTTCACGCCCGAACCAGAATCCCCACACGGACAGCGCCACCTTGATCGGCGCGAGGATTACGAAAGGCAAAGCGGCGTAGCTGAACGGCATGCGGGCGACATATTCGGCGACGTCCCAGCGGCGCGCGCAGATCCCCAGCAGGAAGAACAACAGCACCTGCGGCCGAAGGATCAGCGGAAACCACCAGTTGCCGATCGTCCAGACCAGAACGATCAGGGTCAGCGCGATGAGGAAACCTGGCTTCAGCCTGACTAGCAGCGGCGCCATGATCATGCAGACGAAAAGATCGCGCAGGAACGGCGTCTGCACATTGATATTCGCAAACCCCAGCAAGCTGAATATCTCGGTCAGCAGCCATTGCACGCCGCGCGGCGATGGGCCGCGTATCCATCCCACATAAACCGCGCCGCAAATCAGCACGACCGCCAGGATATTCCAGATGATCATCGGCGCGGCGATGGTGCGCGCCTTGTTGAGGATGAAACCCCAATAGTCCCGCCGGAGCGCGGACGAGGTCACGAGCCAGCCCGATACCATGCCAAGCAACGGCACCGAGCTGCGCCCGACCAGTTCGACGAGCAGCCAGCGGAATATTCCCTGCCAGCTGTCCGAATGCGCCACTACATAGGCGCCCGTCCGCCCGGTCCACGCATGTGCATAAACGATACCGAGGATGCAAAGAACGCGGGCGACGGAAATCGCTTCGGACTGGATGGGTCGCGCGGCCTTTACCGGCGTGCTGCCAAGCAGGATCCGGCCAGCGGCATCCCCTGCACGCCGCAATTCGCGGAGTATCGGGATATTAGCGTTCGGCATGACGCTCCGCATAAGCACTGAGCCGACGTGCTTGTTCCGCAATCGCCGGATCGCTCAGGACATGATGACCCTGCATTACCAAACCCAACCTGCCCAATCCGGCCCCCGTTCCCGGCGCGACAATCAGCCGGCGTCGAGAATAGCCTCGATTGCACGGGTGACAACATCTATGTCAGCCATGCCATCGACCCGCGAGACGAGGCCACGCGCTTCGTAGATCGGCAGGATCGGTGCGGTTTTCGCGCGATATTCGGCCATGCGGGTGCGAACCGTTTCTTCGTTGTCGTCCGGCCGGCGCTTGAATTCATGGCTACCGCAAACGTCGCATGTACCGGCAACCTTCGGCTGCTTGAAGACGTCGTGATAGCCCTCGTTGCACTTTGCGCAGGTGAAACGCCCGGTGATGCGCTCGACCAGCGCATCCTCGTCGACCGCGAGTTCGATGACGTGATTGAGCTTGCGCCCACGCGACGCGAGCAGATCGTCCAGCGCGTGCGCTTGGGCATCCGTGCGTGGATAGCCGTCGAAGATCACGCCCGCGGTCGTATCGGGCTCGTCGAGCCGCTCGCCGATGATGCCGCTGACGATATCGTCCGAAACGAGACCGCCAGACTCCATCACCGCCTTGGCCTGCAGCCCGACCGGAGATTCCGCCTTGACGGCCGCGCGGAGCATGTCCCCGGTAGAAAGCTGAATCATGCCCCGATCGGCCATGAGACGCGTCGCCTGGGTACCCTTCCCTGCGCCAGGTGGCCCCAGCAATATGATATTCATCAAAGCGCGCCCTGCCCTGTTGCCTTGTCGTTCACCGACGAATTCCCCCCTTCAGCTTCGCCTTCTTGATCAGGTCACCATATTGGTGCGCGAGCAAATGGCTTTGTATCTGTGTCACCGTGTCGATCGTGACATTCACCACGATCAACAGGCTGGTACCACCCAGATAGAAAGGAATGCCAGCCTTGGCGACGAGGAATTCCGGCACGAGGCAGATGAAGGTCAGATAGGCCGCACCCAGCACCGTGATGCGCGTCAGCACATAATCGAGGTAGATCTCGGTATTCTTGCCAGGCCGGATGCCCGGAATGAATCCGCCGTAACGCTTGAGATTATCCGCCGTCTCTTCCGGGTTGAACACGACCGCCGTATAGAAAAAGCAGAAGAATATGATACCGGCGGCGTACAGCCCCATGTACAGTGGCGTGCCGTGGGCGAGATACTGGTTCAGCGCGATGATGAAATCGCCCCATGCGCTTTCCCCTGCGATCCGCTGGCCCGCGAACTGCGAAATGGTCAGCGGCATCAGCAGGAGCGACGAGGCGAAGATCGGCGGAATGACGTTCGCTGTGTTGATCTTGAGCGGAAGATGGCTCTTGTCCGCCTGCATCATGCCGCGCTGGGTCTGCCGCTTGGGATACTGGATCAGCACGCGGCGTTGCGCGCGTTCCATGAAGCAGATGAACGCGATCAATCCGATCACCAGCACCAACACACCGAAAATCAGGATCGGAGACAGCGATCCGGTCCGGCCACCCTCGAACACCTTGGCCAACGCGGTCGGCAGTTGCGAAACGATACCGGCCATGATGATCAGCGAAACGCCGTTGCCGATGCCCCGGCTGGTGATCTGTTCGCCAAGCCACATCAGGAACATCGTGCCGCCGATCAGCGAGATCACGGCCGAAATGCGGAAGATGATGCCCGGCTCGACCACGGCGGACATGCCCTGTGCGGCGCCCCAGCTTTCCAGGCCCACAGCGATAAAATAGCCCTGGATCGCGGTCAGCGCGACTGTGCCGTAACGGGTATATTGATTGAGCTTCTTGCGGCCGCTTTCGCCCTCTTTTTTGATCGCGCCCAGCGTCGGCGACAGCGAAGTCGCCAGCTGGATGACGATCGAAGCGGTGATGTACGGCATCACGCCCAGCGCGATCAGGCTCATGCGCGAAAGCGAGCCGCCCGAGAAGGTATTGAAAAAATCCAGCACGCCGCCCTTGGTCGTCTCGAACAACGTTGCCAGCGCGCGCGGATCGAGACCCGGCAACGGCACGTGGCTCAAAAGGCGGAATATGATCAGCGCGCCAAGCGTGAACCAGAGCCGCTTCTTGAGCTCGGTTGCCTTGGCGAACTGCCCCAGGCTTACGTTGGAAGCCATTTGTTCGGCTGCGGATGCCATCGGATGTATCGACCCCAAGAATCAAAGAACGGCGGGAAGCGTCAATGCCCCCCGCCGCTCCATATAGTGTGTGGTTCTGGCTTGTCTAAGCCAGAAGCGCGAGCGGCTCAGGCCTTTTTCTGTTCAGCCAGGCGAGCGGCGCGAACCTTGCCCTTTTTCGCCGCTGCCTTCTCGGCCGCCGTGATCACTTCGATCACTTCGACCGAGCCACCAGCTTTTTCGATCGCGGCACGCGCTCCGGCGGAGACACCGGCGACCTTGAACGAAAGCTTCGCGGAAAAGTCGCCCTTGCCCAGCACGCGTACGCCATCCTTGCCGCCACGCGCCACGCCGGCTGCTTTCAGCATGGCATGATCGATCGTGGCCTTGCCGTCGAGCGTTCCCGCATCGACCAGCTTCTGTATCGCGCCGAGGTTCACCTCGGCAAAATCCTTGGCGAAGATATTGTTGAAGCCGCGCTTTGGCAGCCGCATGTGAAGCGGCATCTGGCCGCCCTCGAAGCCCTTGATCGAGACGCCCTCGCGGCTCTTCTGGCCCTTCTGGCCGCGGCCGGCGGTCTTGCCCAGGCCCGAACCGATACCGCGCCCGACGCGGACCCGGCCCTTGCGGGCACCATCATTGTCACGAAGTTCGTTCAGTTTCATGTCGTTGCACTCGCTTTCGCTTTTGTCGCGCTGTTAACTCCTCCTCCTCTTTAGGGGAGGAGGTTGGGAGGTGGGGGAATCCCGCAACTTTTCAGCCGGCGTCACCCACCCCAACCCCTCCCTTGAAAGGGAGGGGCGAGGTATTTCTAGTCGACCACCTTCACCATGTGGGGAAGCTTGCGGATCATGCCGCGTACTTCCGGCGTGTCCTCAAGCTCGCTCACGCGATGCATCTTGTTGAGTCCAAGCCCGATTAGCGTCGCGCGCTGGTCCTTGGTGCGGCGGATCGGCGATCCGGTCTGTATCAGCTTGATCTTGGCCATTATGATTACTCCGTAACCGCCGCCGCGTCGGCTTCGGCCACCTCGGCGGAAACCCCGCTACGGCCAAGCAGATCGGCGATCTTCTTGCCACGGCGCTGTGCCACCGACTTCGGCGAGGTCTGCTCGGTCAGCGCCTCGAACGTGGCGCGGATCATGTTGTAGGGGTTGGACGTACCGACCGACTTGGTCACCACGTCGTGAACGCCCAGGCTTTCGAAGATGGCGCGCATCGGGCCGCCTGCGATGATGCCGGTACCCTGCGGCGCAGAGCGCAGCGTCACGCGGCCGGCACCGAAGTGGCCATTGCCATCGTGATGCAGCGTCCGGCCTTCGCGCAGCGGAACGCGGATCATCGCCTTCTTCGCTGATGCGGTCGCCTTCTGGATGGCTTCCGGCACTTCGCGCGCTTTGCCATGGCCGAAGCCTGCACGACCCTTGCCATCGCCGACCACGACCAGCGCTGCGAAACCGAAGCGCTTGCCGCCCTTCACCGTCTTCGAAACGCGGTTGATGTGAACCAGCTTCTCGATCAGCTCTTCGCCGCCGTCATCGTTACCCGGACGGCGATCGTCGCGACGACCACGATTGCCACCACCCTGGCGATTGTCACGGCCACCACCGCCGCCGCCGCGATTGCCGCGTCCGCGACGCTGACCCTCTGGCGCAGCAGGTGCTGCATCCGGAGCGGCCGCCTCTGGCGCACCAGCTTCGATTTGGGTTTCGTCAGCCATTTAGAACTCCAGTCCGGCTTCGCGCGCCGCGTCGGCCAAAGCCTTTACGCGACCATGAAAGAGAAAACCGCCGCGATCGAACACGACCTTCGTGACGCCCGCCTTGGTGGCGCGCTCCGCAACGCGCTTGCCGACTTCGGCAGCCGCGTCCTTGGTCGCGCCGGCCTTGATCTTGCTGTCCTTGTCCAGCGTCGACGCGGCTGCGACCGTGCGGCCCGCCTCGTCGTCGATGACCTGGGCGTAGATATGCCTGCCCGAGCGATGGATCGAAAGCCGGGGGCGCAAACCGCCCTTGGCACGCAGGGCAACGCGAACGCGCTGACGCCGCTTTTCGAAAAGTGAGAGACCTTTCGCCATTACTTCTTCTTCCCTTCCTTGCGGAAGATGAACTCGCCGCGATACTTGATGCCCTTGCCCTTGTAAGGCTCCGGCTTCCGCCACTGGCGGATCTCGGCAGCAAACTGACCGACCGACTGCTTGTCGATCCCGCTGATGTTCACCGTCGTCTGGTCCGGCGTCGCCACCGTCAGGCCCGCGGGCACATCGAGATCGACGTCATGGCTGTAGCCGAGCTGGAGCTTCAGCTTGTTGCCCTGTGCGTTCGCACGGTAACCGACGCCGGTGATTTCCAGCGTCTTGGTGAAGCCCGTGGTCACACCATCGACCAGGTTCTGCACCAGCGTGCGCTGCATGCCCCAGAATGAACGCGCCCGCTTGGTCTCGTTGGCCGGCAGGACCTGGATCTTGCCGTCCTCGATCGCATAGGTGACCTCGTTGGCCAGCTGCAGCGTCAGCGTGCCTTTCGGCCCCTTGACCGAGAGTTCGCGGCCTTCGATCGTGGCGGTGACACCGCCAGGAATCGTGACCGGCTTCTTTCCGGTACGGCTCATCAGAATACCTCCGCCAGAATCTCGCCGCCAACATTCTGGTCCCGCGCTTCCGCGTCGGACAGAACACCCTTCGGCGTGGATACGATGGTGATACCAAGGCCATTGCGTACGCGGGGAAGTTCCTTCGACCCCGAATAGACGCGACGGCCCGGCTTCGAGACGCGCGCGACATGCCGGATGGCAGGCTGGCCCTCGAAATATTTCAGCTCGATGCGGATACCCTTGGTAGGGCCCATCGCTTCTTCCTTGTAGCCGCGAATATAGCCTTCGCGCTGAAGAACGTCGAGCACACGAGCCCGCAGCTTGGATGCCGGCGTAAGGACACTGTCCTTGCGCGCCTGCTGTCCGTTGCGGATGCGGGTGAGCAAATCACCCAGTGGATCGGTCAAAGCCATCTATCTTTTCCTTACCAGCTCGACTTCGTCACGCCGGGGATCAGGCCTTTGTTGGCCAGATCGCGCAACTGGATGCGGCAAAGCCGGAACTTGCGGTAATAGGCGCGCGGGCGCCCGGTGACTTCGCAACGGTTGCGGACACGGGTCGGATTCGCATTGCGCGGAATCTCGGCCAGCTTGAGCCGCGCGATAAGCCGCTCGGTCTCATCCTTGCTTTCGTCGTTTGCGATCGCCTTCAAACGCGCATAGCGGCCGGCATATGCCTTGACCATCTTCTTGCGCTTCTCGTTCTTGTTGATCGAACTCAGTTTCGCCATGACTTAAGTTCTTCCTTCTCAAGGCAGACCGCTCACGCGGCCTGCTTCTGATCCTGTTCAGCCTGCGGGAATGGGAAGCCGAACAGCCGGAGCAGTTCGCGCGCTTCCTCGTCGGTTTTTGCCGTGGTCGCGACGATCACGTCCATACCGCGGACCTTGTCCACCTTGTCGTAGCTGATTTCCGGGAAAATCAGCTGTTCCTTCAAGCCAGTGGCATAGTTGCCGCGGCCGTCGAACGACTTGGGGTTGAGACCACGAAAATCGCGGACGCGGGGCAATGCGATCGTCACGAAGCGGTCGAGAAACTCGTACATCCGCTCGCGACGCAGCGTAACCTTCACGCCGATCGGCATGCCTTCACGCAGCTTGAACGTCGCGATCGACTTCTTCGCCTTGGTGATCACCGGCTTCTGGCCAGCGATCAGCTCCATTTCGGCGGCGGCGGTGTCGACGCGCTTCTTGTCCTGTGTCGCCTCGCCCACGCCCATGTTCAGGACGATCTTGTCGAGCCGCGGTACTTCCATCACATTCTTGTAGCCGAACTTCTCGGTCATCGCCTTGACGATCGTCTCGTCATAGATGCCCTTGAGACGCGGCGTATAGCCTGCCTTAGCCATCGATTGTCTCCCCGGACTTGACGGCCACGCGGACCTTCTTGCCGTCCTTGGTTTCAAAACGCACGCGCGTCGCCTGGCCGGTCTTCGGGTCGGCGATCGCGACTTTGGAGACATGCAGAGGCGCTTCGACGCGATCCAGGCCGCCTTGCGGATTGGCCTGGGTCGGCTTGCGGTGACGGGTCGATATGTTGATACCGGCCACGACAACCTTGCTGTCGCGCGGTAGCGAACGCGTGACTTCGCCTGTCTTGCCCTTGTCCTTGCCGGACAGGATGACGACCTTGTCGCCCTTCTTGATCTTCAGCGCGGACATTACAGCACCTCAGGCGCGAGCGAGATGATCTTCATGTGGTTCTTGGCGCGGAGCTCGCGGACAACCGGGCCGAAGATACGGGTGCCGATCGGCTCGCCCGAATTCTTGTTGATCAGCACCGCCGCGTTGGTGTCGAACCGGATGGTCGAACCGTCGGGACGATGGATATCCTTGGCGGTGCGAACGATGACCGCGCGATGCACGTCACCCTTCTTCACCTTGCCGCGCGGCGCCGCTTCCTTGACGGAAACGACGATCACGTCGCCGACCGTCGCGGTGCGGCGCTTGGAGCCGCCCAGCACCTTGATGCACTGGACGCGCTTTGCGCCGCTGTTGTCGGCAACCTCGAGGTTGGACTGCATCTGAATCATGTGTCAGCCCTTCCCTTACGCTGCGGCAGACGCTTCAGCGCCCACCTTTGCCGCCGGCGCGGGAGCGCCAACACGATCAACCACGCGCCACGTCTTCTGCTTGGAGATCGGCGCACATTCCTCGATCCGAACGGTCTCGCCTTCCTTGAAGACATTCCCTTCGTCATGAGCGTGATACTTCTTCGAACGCTTGATGATCTTGCCGTACAGCTCGTGCTTCACGCGCCGCTCGACCTTCACCACCACCGTCTTGTCAGGCTTGTCGGAAACCACCGTTCCGGTCAGCACGCGCTTCGGCATTGAATTGCTCCTTATGCCTTGGACGCAGCGGCGGAGCGCTGGGTCTGCAGGGTCTTGATCTGGGCGATGGTACGACGAACCGTGCGGACACGGGCCGGCTTTTCCAACTGGTTGGTTGCTGCCTGGAAGCGCAGGTTGAACTGCTCACGCTTCAGCGAACCAAGCTCGGTTGAAAGCTGGTCGTCGGTCAATGCTTTGAGATCTGCGATCTTGGCCATCACAAAATTCCTCAGAGAATCGATTCACCGAGGCGGGCAACCACCTTGGTCTTGATCGGAAGCTTTTCCATCGCGCGCTCGAAAGCGACGCGGGCGAGTGGGCCGGGAACACCGTCCAGTTCGAACAGGATGCGGCCGGGCTTGACCCGTGCAACCCAGAACTCGGGCGAGCCCTTGCCGGAGCCCATGCGGACTTCGGCAGGCTTCGATGAAACCGGAACGTCCGGGAAGATGCGAATCCACAAACGTCCCTGACGCTTGATGTGACGCGTGATCGCGCGGCGGGCCGCCTCGATCTGGCGGGCAGTGATCCGTTCCGGCTCCATCGCCTTCAGGCCGAAGGCACCGAAGTTGAGCGCGGTTCCACCCTTGGCGTCGCCATGGATGCGGCCCTTGTGGGCCTTGCGGAATTTGGTGCGCTTTGGTTGCAGCATTTCTATTCGCCTTCTGACACCGTTTATTCGGTCGATCAGGCGACGCTGGTATGGTCGAAGACCTTACCGCGCCGGCCGGACCCCCGATGTTTGAGCTTCCATCATCAGCCGATCTTGGGCCATCGGATCATGTCCAAGGATTTCGCCCTTGAAGATCCAGACCTTGATCCCGCACACGCCATAGGCGGTGTGGGCTTCGGCTTCCGCATAATCGACGTTGCCGCGCAGCGTATGGAGCGGCACGCGGCCTTCGCGATACCATTCCGTTCGCGCGATTTCCGCGCCGCCGAGCCGGCCGGCGCAGTTGATCCGGATGCCTTCGGCGCCCAGACGCAGCGCGGACTGGACCGCGCGCTTCATGGCCCGGCGGAACGCGATACGGCGCTCCAGCTGATCGGCGACGCCCTGGGCAACGAGCTTGGCATCGATTTCCGGCTTGCGGATTTCGACGATGTTCAGCGACACGTCCGAAGACGTCATCTCGCCCAGCTTGCGGCGCAGCTTTTCGATATCCGCGCCCTTCTTGCCGATGATCACACCGGGGCGGGCGGCGTAGATGGAAATCCGGCACAGCTTGGCGGGGCGCTCGATCACGACCTTGGAGATCGCGGCCTGCGGCAGCGTCTTCATCACGAACTTGCGGATCTTGAGATCCTCAAGCAGCAAGCGGCCGTAATCCTGGCCATCCGCATACCAGCGGCTGTCCCAGGTACGGTTGATCTGCAACCGCATACCGATCGGGTTGGACTTCTGACCCATGTTATTCAGCCTCTTCCTGCTGCTCACGCACAACCACGCGGATGCGCGAGAACGGCTTGATGATCCGGGTCGACTTGCCGCGGCCGCGGGTTGCAAAGCGCTTCATCACGATCGACTTGCCGACCGAGGCTTCCTTGACGACGAGCGCATCGACATCGAGGTTGTGATTGTTCTCGGCATTGGCGATCGCGGAGGCGAGCACCTTGCGCACGTCAACCGCCATCGCCTTCGTCGAGAAGGAGAGGATGTTGAGCGCTTCGCCGGCCTTCTTGTTGCGGATCAACGCCGCGACAAGATTGAGCTTCTGGGCGGAACCGCGCACGGTGGTTGCCACCGCGAGCGCTTCCTTATCGCCGACCTTGCGCGGGGATGCTTGCTTGGACATCAGCGCTTGCCCTTCTTGTCGGCGGCGTGGCCGGGGAAGTAGCGCGTCGGCGCGAATTCACCCAGCTTGTGACCGACCATATCCTCGTTGACCGAGACCGGCACGAACTTGCGGCCGTTATAAAGATTGAAGGTCAGGCCGACGAACTGCGGAAGAATCGTCGAGCGGCGCGACCAGGTCTTGATCGGTGCGCGTGCACCGGACTCCTGGGCGGACTCGGCCTTCTTCAGCAGATGCAGGTCGACGAACGGACCTTTCCAGACGGAGCGGGCCATCTACTTACCTCTTCTTCTTGGCATGACGGGACCGGATGATCATCTTGTCCGTCGACTTGTTATGACGAGTGCGAGCACCCTTGGTCGGCTTGCCCCATGGGGTCACCGGATGGCGGCCGCCCGAGGTACGGCCTTCACCACCACCATGGGGGTGATCGACCGGATTCTTTGCAACACCGCGAGTCAGCGGGCGCTTGCCGAGCCAGCGGTTACGGCCGGCCTTGGCAAGGTTCTGGTTGGCGTTGTCGGGATTGGATACCGCCCCCACCGTCGCCATGCAGTCCGAGCGGATATAGCGCTGCTCACCCGAGTTGAGGCGCACGATGACCATGCCGCGGTCACGACCGACGACCTGGACATAGGTGCCTGCCGCGCGGGCGATCTGGCCGCCCTTGCCGGGCTTCATCTCGACGTTGTGAACGATGGTGCCGACCGGCATCTGGCCAATTTCCATGGCATTGCCCGGCTTCACGTCGGTCTTCTTGCCGGCAACCACGCTGTCGCCAACGGCAAGGCGCTGCGGCGCGATGATGTAGGTCAGCTCGCCGTCGGGATACTTCACCAGCGCGATGAACGCGGAACGGTTTGGATCATATTCCATCCGTTCGACGGTCGCGGGCTGATCCCACTTGCGGCGCTTGAAGTCGACGATGCGATACTTCTGCTTGTGGCCGCCAGCGATGCCGCGCGCGGTGGCGTGGCCCATGTTGTTGCGGCCGCCGGACTTGCGCTTGCCTTCGGTCAGCGCCTTGACGGGCCGGCCCTTGAACAGGCCCGACTTGTCGACGAGGATCAGGCCGCGGCGTGCGGGACTGGTCGGGTTATAATGCTTGAGTGCCATGTTCCCAGTGCCCTCAGATACCGGTGGTGACGTCGATGGACTGGCCCTCGGCCAGCGTCACGATCGCCTTCTTGAAATCGGACTTGGTGTAGGGCTTGCCCTTCCACTTCTTGGTCTTGCCCTTGGTGACGATCGTGTTCACGCCCGTCACCGTCACGCTGAACAATGCCTCGACGGCAGCCTTGATGGCTGGCTTCGTCGCATCGGACGCTACCTTGAAGACGACCGCGTTATGCTCGGAGAGCAACGTCGCCTTTTCAGTGATGTGGGGAGCGAGAACGACATCATAATGATTGATGTCGACCCCCGTTGCCTGTTTCTTAGCCATTGAACCGCGCCTCCAGCTTTTCAACGCCCGCGCGGGTCAGCACCAGGGTGTCATGCTTCAGGATGTCGTAAACATTCGCGCCCATCGCGGGCAGGATGTTCACGCCAGGAATGTTGCCCGCCGCCAGCGCGAAGCTGTTGGTGACGGTCTCGCCGTCGATGACCAGCGCCTTGTTGCCGAAGCCCAGCTTGCCGATCTGCGCCAGCAGCGCCTTCGTCTTGCCTTCGGCCACCTCGATCGAATCGATCACGATCAGCGTGCCGTCCTTGGCCTTCGATGACAGCGCCATCTTCAGGCCGAGCGAACGGATCTTCTTGTTGAGGCCGGGATTGAAGTCACGGACGCGGGGACCGTGCGCCTTGCCGCCGCCGACGAAGATCGGCGCGCGGCGATCGCCGTGACGCGCCGTGCCGCCGCCCTTCTGGCGACCGAACTTCTTGCCGGTGCGCGCGACGTCCGCACGCTCACGTGCGCCGCGTGCCGTGCCACGGCGCTTTTCGAGCTGCCAGGTGACGACACGGTGAAGAACGTCGGCGCGCGGCTCGATGCCGAAAACCGCATCGTTCAATTCGATGTCGCCCGAAGCCGCCGCATCGAGGGTCTGAACCTTAATCTTCATTATCAGCCCTCCTTGCCTTCGCCATCGGCGGCCGGGGTCTCCGGCGCTTCGACAGCTGCTTCGTCCTGCGCGATCGCTTCGTCAGCCGCCGCTACGCCGGCTGCGACTTCATCGGCACCGGGAAGGGCGGGAATTTCATGAACCGCCGCTTCCTCGACCAGGCCGGGCAGCGCTTCTTCATGCACGGCTTCCAGTTCCTTCTCGTTTTCACGAAGACCGGCGGGATATGGCGCATTGTCCGGACGCGGCACCTTCACCGCATCGTGGACCAGCAGCCAGCCGCCCTTGGAACCGGGCACCGAGCCCTTGACGAACAGCAGGCCGCGCGCCGCATCGGTGCGGACGATCTCGAGGTTCTGCTGGGTGCGCTGACGGTCGCCCATGTGGCCGGCCATCTTCTTGTTCTTGAACACGCGGCCCGGATCCTGGCGGTTGCCGGTCGAACCGTGCGAACGGTGCGAGACCGAAACGCCGTGGGTTGCGCGCAGACCACCGAAGTTCCAGCGCTTCATCGCACCGGCAAAGCCCTTGCCCTGGGTGTGGCCCTGGATATCGACCAGCTGGCCGGCGACGAAATGGTCGGCCGAAAGCTCGGCGCCCACGTCGAGCAGCGCATCCTCCGTGACGCGGAATTCCGCAACCTTCGCCTTGGGCTCGACCTCGGCCTTGCCGAAGTGGCCGCGCTGCGGCTTGGCGACATTCTTCGCCTTGGCAACGCCTGCGCCCAGCTGAACCGCGACATAACCGTCACGATCCGCTTCGCGGCGGGCAATCACCTGAACATTGTCCAGCACCAGAACAGTGACCGGCACGTGCCGGCCATCAGCCTGGAACAGGCGGGTCATCCCCATTTTCTTCGCGATCACGCCAGTGCGCATGATCTTCCTCCATTCAGAGGCTCCCTCAGCGGGAGCGTGACAAACAAAAAATCCTCCAACCGAAGCGGGAAGACCCAGCCCAATGTGATTGCGCCCCCGCCCGGGCTGGATGCCTTATCCCGAAGGAGAAAGCTGGCGGGGACTCAGGACCACGGCATGCCGTGCGGTATCCCAGCGTGCCGACGAATCTAATCCGCCAGCGTGTTCGGCTCGCCCTTAGGCGAGTTTGATCTCTACGTCTACGCCTGCTGCGAGATCGAGCTTCATGAGCGCATCGACCGTCTGTGGCGTGGGCTGAACGATGTCGAGCAACCGCTTGTAAGTACGCACCTCGAACTGCTCACGCGACTTCTTGTCGATGTGCGGGCCGCGGTTCACGGTGAACTTCTCGATGCGCGTCGGGAGCGGAATGGGGCCGCGAATAAGAGCACCCGTACGGCGCGCGGTGTCGGCGATGTCGCCAGTAGCCTGATCGAGCACGCGATGATCGAAGGCCTTCAGGCGAATGCGAATATTCTGCGTTTCCATTGTCGTCCACTACCGATGCGAAAGAGCCGAGGAACAATTCACTTTCCACCGTCATCCCGACGAAAGTCGAGACCCATAACCGCCATGCCGAAACTTCGTCGAAGCGTTTAGGGATCCCGGATCAGATCCGGGATGACGGGATTGGGTGAACCGATCCCATTGAATTCCAAAAGCAAGCCGCCCGATTCGAGTTCCGAACCGGGCGGCTGCGCGTGCCTATATTACTTCGTGATCGAGCTGACAACCCCTGCACCAACGGTGCGGCCGCCTTCACGGATCGAGAAGCGAAGACCTTCTTCCATCGCGATCGGCGCGATCAGCTTGACGCCGAGCGCGACGTTATCGCCAGGCATCACCATTTCGGTGCCCTCGGGAAGCTGAACTTCGCCGGTCACGTCCGTCGTGCGGAAGTAGAACTGGGGACGATAGTTCGCGAAGAACGGGGTGTGGCGACCGCCTTCTTCCTTCGAAAGGACATAGACTTCCGACTTGAACTCGGTGTGCGGCTTGATCGAGCCGGGCTTGCAGAGAACCTGGCCGCGCTCGACGTCTTCACGGCCGATACCGCGGATCAGCGCACCGATATTGTCGCCTGCCTGGCCCTGATCGAGCAGCTTGCGGAACATTTCAACGCCGGTCACGACGGTCTTCTTGGTGTCCTTGATCCCGACGATCTCGACTTCTTCGCCAACCTTGACGATGCCGGTCTCGACGCGGCCGGTGACAACCGTACCACGACCCGAGATCGAGAACACGTCTTCGATCGGCATCAGGAACGGCTTGTCGAGCGGACGCTCTGGCTGCGGGATGAATTCGTCGACTGCGGCCATCAGCTTGAGAACGGCGTCATGGCCGATCTCCGGCTTGGTGCCGTTCAACGCGCAAACGGCCGATCCCTGGATGACGGGAATATTGTCGCCGTCGAAATCATAGGACGAAAGCAGCTCGCGGATTTCAAGCTCGACGAGCTCGAGAATCTCGGCGTCGTCGACCAGATCAACCTTGTTCATGAACACGACGAGCTGCGGAACGCCGACCTGACGTGCGAGCAGGATGTGCTCGCGGGTCTGCGGCATCGGGCCGTCGGTTGCGGAAACGACGAGGATGCCACCGTCCATCTGCGCCGCGCCGGTGATCATGTTCTTCACATAATCGGCGTGGCCCGGGCAATCGACATGCGCGTAGTGACGTGCGGTCGTCTCATACTCGACGTGCGCGGTCGAGATGGTGATGCCGCGCTCGCGCTCTTCCGGAGCCTTGTCGATGTTTGCATAGTCGACGAAGGTCGCGCCGCCGGTTTCGGCGAGAACCTTGGTGATCGCCGCCGTGAGCGACGTCTTGCCATGGTCGACGTGACCGATGGTGCCGATATTGCAGTGCGGCTTCGTCCGCTCAAACTTAGCTTTCGCCATTGCTGTCCTACCTTCTTCTTACGTCCGTTTTTCGAGCGCTCCGCCCGATGCGGAGGCGCCCATAACCATAAATTTTATATTACGCCAGCTTTGCCTTCACTTCGTCGGCAACATTTGCAGGCACTTCGTCATAATGGGAGAATTGCATGCTATATTGCGCACGCCCCTGAGTGAACGAACGCAGCTGGTTTACATAGCCAAACATGTTGGCCAGCGGCACCATCGCCTCGACAGTCTGTGCGTTGCCGCGGCTGTCGGTGCCCTGAATCTGGCCACGGCGGCTGTTCATGTCGCCGATGACGTCGCCCAGATAATCTTCCGGAGTCACGACCTCGACCTTCATGATCGGCTCCAGCAGTTTGATGCCGGCCTTCTGTGCGGCTTCGCGCATCGCGCCACGGGCGCAGATTTCGAACGCCAGCGCCGACGAATCGACGTCGTGATAGGCGCCGTCGGTCAGGTGAACCTCGAAATCGATGATCGGGAAGCCGATCAATGATCCGGTCTCGGCTGTCTCGCGAAATCCCTTCTCGACCGACGGAATATATTCCTTGGGAATATTGCCGCCCTTGACCTCGTCGATGAACTGGAAGCCCGAACCGCGCTCGCCCGGGATGACCGTGACCTTCACGCGGCCGAACTGACCCGAACCACCCGACTGCTTCTTGTGGGTATAGTCGATATCGACCTTCTTCGCGAGATATTCGCGATACGCCACTTGCGGCGCGCCGACATTCGCCTCGACCTTGAACTCGCGCTTCATGCGGTCGACCAGGATTTCGAGGTGAAGCTCACCCATGCCCTTGATGATGGTCTGGCCGCTTTCCGGATCGGACGAGACGCGGAATGACGGATCTTCGCGCGCCAGTCGATTGAGCGCCACGCCCATCTTTTCCTGGTCGGCCTTCGTCTTGGGCTCCACCGACAGCTCGATAACGGGCTCGGGAAACTCCATCCGCTCCAGGATGATCGGCGCGTTCGGCGCGCACAGCGTGTCGCCGGTTGTGGTATCCTTAAGGCCCGCAAGCGCAACGATGTCGCCCGCGAACGCTTCCTGGATATCCTCACGGCTGTTCGCATGCATCAAGAGCATGCGGCCAACCTTTTCCTTCTTGTCCTTGACCGAGTTCGTGACCTGCGACGCGGCTTCGAGCTTGCCTGAATAGATGCGCGCGAAGGTCAGCGTGCCGACGAACGGATCGTTCATGATCTTGAACGCCAGCGCCGAGAAAGGCTCGGAGTCCGACGAAGGACGCTCGTCCGGGGTCTCGCCGTCGAGCTTCACGCCCTTGATCGCGGGAACGTCGAGCGGCGAAGGCAGATAGTCGACCACGGCGTCGAGCAGGGGTTGGACGCCCTTGTTCTTGAACGCCGAGCCGCACACCACAGGCACGAATGCCATGCCGAGCGTACCCTTGCGGATCAGCTTCTTCAGGTCGGCGACCGAAGGCTCATTGCCTTCGAGATACGCTTCCATCAGGTCGTCGTCCTGCTCGACGGCCATTTCGATCAGCTCGCTGCGATACTTCGCCGCGTTTTCCTTCAGGTCATCCGGGATGTCCTGATATTCAAACTTCGCACCCAGGCTTTCTTCGAGCCAGATGATCGCGCGGTTCTCGACCAGGTCGACCAGGCCCTTGAAGCCGCCTTCGATGCCGATCGGAAGATACAGCACGGCGGGACGCGCGCCCAGGCGCTCGATGATCGAGTTTACGCAGAAGTAGAAATCCGCGCCGGTACGGTCGAGCTTGTTGATGAAGCACATGCGCGGCACGCCGTACTTGTCGGCCTGACGCCACACCGTCTCGGACTGTGGCTCAACGCCGGCAACGCCGTCGAAGCACGCAACCGCGCCGTCGAGCACGCGCAGGGAACGCTCGACCTCGATCGTGAAGTCGACGTGGCCCGGCGTGTCGATGATGTTGATGCGGTGCTCGGGGCCCTTGCCCTCGTCGGCCGACCAGAAGCACGTGGTCGCGGCCGACGTGATCGTGATGCCCCGCTCCTGCTCCTGCTCCATCCAGTCCATCGTCGCGGTGCCTTCGTGCACTTCGCCGATCTTATAGGACTTTCCGGTATAATACAGGATGCGCTCGGTCGTTGTCGTCTTGCCGGCATCGATGTGGGCCATGATGCCGATGTTGCGATATTTGTCGAGCGGATGGCTGCGGGCCATGATCTTTACTCCAATGCCGGAAACCCGGCGGTCTCTATTCTATACGCTCATCCTGCGGAACCACTGAGCTTGTCGAAGTGGTGTCTCGAAGGATCCTTCGATATGGGTCTTCGCCAGGCTCAGCCCCACTCAGGATGAGCGGGAAATCAAAGTGCGCCTCCGGCCCTACCAGCGATAGTGCGAGAAGGCGCGGTTTGCTTCGGCCATGCGATGCGTGTCTTCACGCTTCTTGACCGCATTGCCGCGATTGTTCGCCGCATCCAGCAGCTCACCGGACAGGCGAGCGGACATGGTGTGCTCGGAGCGGGCACGCGCCGCGCCGATCAGCCAGCGGATTGCCAGTGCCTGGGCACGCTCGGGGCGAACCTCGACCGGGACCTGATAGGTCGCGCCACCGACGCGGCGGCTGCGGACCTCGATGCCCGGCTTGATGTTGTTGAGCGCATCATGGAACACGCCGATCGGTTCACGCTTGGCGCGTGTTTCGACCGTTTCGAGCGCACCGTAGACGATGCCTTCGGCGGTGGACTTCTTTCCGTCGAGCATGACGGAATTCATGAACTTGGACAGCACGACATCCCCGAACTTCGGATCGGGAAGAATTTCGCGCTTTTCTGGACGACGACGACGAGCCATCTGATCTATTCCTTACTTAGGACGCTTGGCGCCGTATTTCGAACGGCTCTGCTTGCGGTCCTTGACCCCCTGTGTATCGAGCACGCCGCGCAGGACGTGATAGCGAACGCCGGGCAAATCGCGAACGCGGCCGCCGCGGATGAGCACGACGCTGTGCTCCTGCAGGTTGTGGCCTTCGCCCGGGATGTAGCTGATGACTTCGCGCTGGTTGGTCAGGCGAACCTTGGCCACCTTGCGCAGAGCCGAGTTCGGCTTTTTCGGGGTCGTCGTATAAACGCGTGTGCAAACGCCGCGCTTTTGCGGGTTTGCTTCCATCGCCGGAACCTTCGAACGTTCCTTCTGGGGTTCCCGGCCCTTGCGGACCAGCTGGTTGATCGTCGGCATGAAGCCCTTCACCTTTGTGAGTTACTTTGCTGGCGAATGTCTTGTACCATCCGGAGACAAACTCTCCGGAAAAAGCACAAAAGCCCCGGCGACCATGAAGGCCCCCCAGGCTTCAAACACGCATCAGCAATGTTCAAGCGCAAATATATACCTGCTCCAGGACAGCGTCTGGGATGATCACCCACCACCAGCCCGCAGGCAGGGCGGCGCTATAGTGCGGGATTCGGAATGGGTCAACCGGGGATGCAAAACTGCGGACGCTTTGCAAAATCCGCTCCACGGGTTGCGGCCAGAAAATCGGGAATGGCAGCTATTACGGAGCCGGCGGAACGAGCGCCTGTGTTATTGCGGGGCATTCGCGTTCACTTGTCGGGCCGGACGATGGTGAGAAGGCGTGGGACTTTGAATGTTCTCGATGTGCCTCTTGCCCGATATGAGCCCTTACCCTCAATGCGTCATCCCCGGACGGCATTCCGCGTTGAGACTGCCTGCAACGCCCCCCGGCCGACTGCAAGCCTCGCCATCGCCATCCAGATTGCTCCCCGGGTTGTTGTTGGGGAAAATGTAGAGCTTCTCCCCGGCGATCGCATAGACCAGCCCCTGCGGCCCGATCGCGGGCGGCGATGTCCCGCCCCCTGCCCACAGATAGCGACCGGCTTCTTCCAGCGTATCGGCATGGAAGCTGACAATCTCTTCGACCGTGGAGACATATACATAACCCTTCGACGCCGCCGGTGAGGCGACCGTCTGGCCGCGAAGCTGGACCCACTTCACCGCTTTCTTGCCGTCGATCAGGGCCAGCTCCCCGTCGAGGTCGAGCGTGACGAGGCGCCCGTCCGCAAGCCGTGTCGGTGTCGCGTAGACCCGCTTGGGATTACTGTACTGACTGTGCTTGACATCGGGCCGTGCTTCGGTCGATGGACCACCAAAGGCAATGATGCCGCGTGTGATCGCAATGGCTGAGTGAGTGTCCGTCAGCACTGCGGAGCTTGACGTGATGTTATGTCCCAGCTTTTTTTCGAACCGCTGCTGCGGCGCCAGCCCCGGCTGATAATAATAGCCGCGCATCGTCGCGATGCCGTCATTGGCCACGAAAATATTGCCTGGCGCGATCGCAAGAGCGGTGGCCGACGCGCGCGACGTGTCGGGAAGCTGCGCGATAGTGGTGTTCGGGTGATAAGACGGATCATCCATCCCCAGCCAGCAATCCATCAGGCACCATCGGGAATTGTCAGGCCGATAACCGCTCTTGAATTCCTGGTTGAACACGATGTCGCCGTTGCGGGAAAAGCCGATGATGTGCAGGACCGACTTGGCAGGGTGATGGATCGGTTCGCATTTATGGGTCAATACCATGAGCTGCGTGCAACCAATCCGCGGTGAATCGCTCGGCGGATCGGTGACGACATGGACAGGCACGAGGATGGCTTCATCGGCACCGCTGCCCATGGCCACGGGCGCGCCGTTGACGATGCCACCGCCTTCGATTTTCGGATTATGGTGCGTGACCGGCATGGCCACCTTCCATTGAAGGACACCGTTTTTGTCGAACTTGTAGAGTGTCGAGACCGCCTGGTATTTCGCCCCGGGGCGATGATCGTGAATCCGGCTGCCTGCGCCGATGACATAGACGGAGCCGTCCTCTCCCACGATCGGCGAAACGGGAATGCGGGCTTCATCGACGGTCGCCGTCCAGTTCAGTGTGCCGGTACGCGAGATCGCCTTTACGACGCCATAGGCATTGCCGATATACGCCGTGCCGTTCGTGCTGATCGTCGGGCCAGATCCTGAAACGACCGGGCCGATACCGGCGACGATTTTTGGTTTTGATGTGGTGATGATGGGTGAGGTCTCGATTCCGGCGAAACCGGCATTGTCGGCCCCGCCATGCGCGAAATTCCAAGTTTGCGCCGAAGCGGTCATGGCTGCCCCAACGATCGCAAGCCCGGCGAGCAGACGAAGCATCTTCATGTCGTCATTCTCCCTGTTGGCGTAGAGGCTCCCGTTTTGAGGCCGGATTGTCAAGCGCGAGTAGGGAGGGGCTTAGCCAGCGGGCACAGATCGCAACCCAGAGCGCGCCGCCGATCCAGCCGGCAAGCACGTCGCTCGGCCAGTGCACGGCGAGCGCCAGCCGGGAAACCCCGATGAGAAAGGCCCCGAACAGCGCAACGCCCAGCAGCGGCAGGCGGAATCGCGACGGCACCGCCGGGCGGAGCACCAGCGCGAGCGCCAGGCACAGCACCATCCCGCTCCACGCATGCCCGCTCGGATAGCTGTGCGTGGTGACGACATCGAGCCGCGGGAGCAGCGATGGCCGCGGTCGCTCGACGATCAGCTTGAAGATCGAAGAGGTCAGCCACGCGCCCGGCATCGCGATCAGCAGGAAAAACGCGCGGCGGCGTTGCCGGACGACCAGCAGCAACAGCGCCGCCACGCCCGCGATCGTAAAGCGGACGGAGGAGTCGCCGACGGTGGTGGCGCAATACATGATACGCATCAACCCGTCATGGCCGCGAATCCACGTCGCGATCGCGGGCAGGAGACGCGCATCGAGATCGTCGGCGCTGCCGCCCGCGACCAATATGGTGAGCAACACCAACGCGACGGCCAGCGAAATCAGCCCCGCCGTCGATGCGCCCCGTCGCACGGAGCCGTCAAACGCCCGCGGCCGTCGCCATGTCGATCGCAAAGCCGATCCACATCACGGACAGCACGATGCACGACGCCAGATAGACCATGAAACGCGGCATCACCTTCTTCGGGCCGATATGGATGAAACTGTGCAGCGCGCGGAGCACGACGTAGATCCACGCCAGGATCACCTGAATATGGTTCGCGTGATGCGTGATCAGCAGCAACGGCACCAGCGCGAAATAAAGCACCGGCATTTCGAACAGATTGGCCAGGTTGTTCGCGGGCATTTCGACCGGCCGGAAATAGCGCATCGCCGCCTCGCCGTCCGCCAAGTCCTCCGCGCGTGGCGGATTGCGCTTCATATGGCCCAGCCGATGCACGAACAGGGTGAACCAGACGATGAAGATCAGCGCGGCAAGCGCTATCGTCGGCCAGAGTATCGCGATGACCTGCATGATGTTCTCCTCATCCTGTTGTTATCGCTCGCGGCAAAGCCGGGCGCCGACGGATATGATTGGCCTCTCACTGGTTACACGGGCGTAGAGTAGGAACAACCCCGATAAGATGGGAGGCGAAGCGATGGACGACTGGAAACTTCCCTGGGCCGGCGGCTGCCGTTGCGACGCCGTCCGCCTGAAAATCACCGCACCGCCGCTGTTGACCGCCGCATGCCATTGTTCGGGTTGCCAGCGTATGTCGGCCGGCGCCTTTTCGCTGACCATTGCCATCCCGTCGGAGGGATTTGCCGTGACCAGGGGCGAGCCTGTGATCGGCGGCCTCCACGGTGCGCACCGCCATTATTTCTGCGGCTATTGCAAAAGCTGGATGTTCACCCGTCCGGCCGGGATGGATGATTTCGTCAATATGCGCGCGACCATGCTGGATGATCATGGCTGGTTCGCGCCGTTTATCGAAACCTGGCTGGACGAAGCGCTCCCTTGGGCGAACACCCCGGCGGAATTCAGCTTCCCCAAATTCCCGCCAGTCGAGGACTTCCCCAAATACATCGCCGCCTTCGCCGAACGCGGAGCGCGGCCTTAGGCTCCCCGCCTGTTTGCAGGGAAAGGTTTGGGGTGAGTGTACGCGCCTGCGCGCCTCAAAGACTCATCTCCGTAAATCACCCGACGCCCGTAAGCGCCGCCAACTTGCCCCGTATCTCTGCAATCTCCGCATCGGCCACGCGCCCCTTGATCGATGCCTTGCGCGCGCGCCAGTCGAGGCTTTTTACCTGATCTGCCAGCGCCTTCTTTCCACCCGGCGATCGCCACCTCGAATGGATAGCCCTTGATCCGTGTCGTCATCGGCACACAGATCATCAGGCTGGTCCTGGTATTGTAGCTGCGCGGGGAAAGAACGACTGCGGGACGATGACCCGCCTGCTCGCGGCCGCCCCTGTGGGTCGAATTCCAGCCAGACGATATCGCTCTGCTTTCACCATTCTTCGTGGCCGCGCGCCTCGCTCGTCGACGTTTCGCCATGAAGATTGTCGTCCGTCACGGCCGCAAGCAGCGTATCAAGATCATAGGCCTGCTTGCGCATCGGTTCGATCACGATCCGGCCGCCTTCCTCCCGCACCTCGACAGCATCGTCGATACGCAGCCGCGCCGCCGACAGGATCAAAGCTGGTATCCGCACTGACGCACTGTTGCCCCATTTCTTGACATGGATCGTCATGTTCGGCCTCCGATCTTTAGATCGGGATGGCAGCCGTATTGTGTCAACAATGTATCTTCGAGCGCGATCGGCCGTGTAAACCTGCCACTGTTCAATTTGTCTAACGCCGCCTAAGTTGGGATGAATCGGCCAGGATGTTATAGCATTCCTATGACCATGATCCTCAGCCTGATGACACCCGATTATGTGATGCAACTGTCCGATCGCCGGTTGACGTTGGCCAATCATGTTCTCAGCCGTCCCGTAACAATCGTGAGCGAAATGACCAACAAGGCGGTTATTCTCGATAACCAGTTTATCTTCGGCTTTGTCGGGCTAGCGCAACTTAAACTAACCAAAAGCGATGTATGGTTTAGCAATCGCTTAGCGGAACTGGCGGAGCTTCCATTAGGAGAAAGATTCAAGATTATTACGAGGGAGTTGACGGATATATTCAATCAGATTGGTTACAGCGCTGCCCACAAGCGCATGGCATTTGTGGGCGTAGGTTGGGGCATCGATAAAGGAAAACGTCAACCTGTATATATAGCAATAACGAACTTTCTTAATGATAAGGGAGAATGGGCGGTAAGGGCAAGCAATGAGTTCAAGTTAGCTCATAGGTATCTACCAACAGGCAGGCATATACTTCTTGCTCACGCTGGAACAAGCGTTCCGGATTTTGAGTGGTATTCCCTTGAGAAATTCATACGCCGCGCGAACAAGGGAGGGCTCGGACCCGCCTCGCTTGGGGTGAGACTAGCCGATTTCATCAATTTTGCCTCATCCAACGACCGTTCCGTCGGTCCTTATGTGATGCTAAGCTGTATCCCAAAGGCAGTGGTTGACAACTATGATGCCACTGGGGAGTTTATTTCGCTGGCCAAGTTACCCGATCTCAACTGCGCATCTTTTGTCCATCTAGACACTAAAGCTCGTGAACTCGAGGTTTTTAGTCCACGATTCGTCGCGGGCGGATGGGTAATGTCCGATTTGAAGGTTGTGCCGCTTAGCGCATTTAGCCCACCAAGCGTACGTAAGTTTTAACTTTCGCGGATTTCGCGCGGCCCAGCCTATTATCCCCGGCAAGCACTGAATGTTTTCCCCTGTGATCGCTTAACCTGCATCGCCGCCTCCTCGCCCAATCACAGCTGGCAGCCCATAAGCGCTCACCCGAAATCCGCACCTTTTCCAATGATCCGCGGCTCCCGCACATAGCCGAAATCGCCCTCGCCCGGCCACGCTCGCCCATCCGGATAGCGCAACTCTATGCCGGCAAGGCGACGCTCGTCCGCCAGCCGCATGTTGACGCCCATCATCGTGTTTCCGAACTTCGCCACGGCGCTCGGGGTCAGGGTGAAATGCGTCGTCGAACCGCACTTTGCGCAAAACTGTATCTGCGCTGCCGGATCGGCCCTGTCTTCCCTGCTGTAACCCGTCGATGCGCCCTCGACGCTTACCTCCGACGGATGGAAATAGGCCCACAACGCTCCCGTTTTGCTGCAGAGTGTGCAATTGCATTCGTTGATAAAGTCCGGCGCCTTCGCGATTTCGATGCCGATCTGGCCGCAGAGGCAGGAGAGGCTGAGCATTGATCGGCTATACCATGATGGCCGCGCGGGAGCGGGTCGATGCTATTCCTGTGTTCTAGTAAACCTCAGCCCTGACGCCAGCCCGCTTGCGCATGGTGCTACCAACCATCGCTAAACCAACGATCATCGTGGCCCAGTTAGCCGGTTCGGGTACACCCTGGGGTGGAGGTGGCGGCGCGGTATCCAACGAATATGTCAAGTTATCGAAAATAGGATTGGTACTCGATGCATCCGGATCATACGCAAGCGACATCGATTTAACATTTCCAAGATTCACATCGATAAATCCAGCTTCACTAAGATATTTTTTGAATTCGTGTGTTCCTGTCGGATTATTATATTCGATAATGACGAAACCTTTTGTGTATTCCGGAGCTGCTCCATCGTAATTCAATCCTCCTGACAGATAAATTCCCTGAAACGAAAAGGGATTTCCATCAGTTCGACGAATATCTACGAGAAAAGGGAATGCAATTCCCGCTTCTTTGCAGCCCGACAATAGATTACATTTGTAAGCCTGCCTTTCAAGAGTTTTCGAGGCAGCGAAAGTAAATCCCCCGCTCTGAAAACTGACTCCAAGTGGACTATATCCTTTAGGAGGAAAGGGAGAGTTGTTAAATTTCACGACGCTGGCATTTGCAGGGCAGGCAATCCCGACACAAGCCATTATATAACCAGCCACGCTCAAAAGCAATTTCACAACAGAACCCCCCAGAATCAAATCGATTAATTCTGCGTTAAATTATGTCGCATGACAACATCGATTTCATGGCCAACGGTCTTTTTCAGCGTGGTTCGCATATCGAACCAATATTATGGCATCTATTTGGTTGAGCAGGATTTTCGAGTGCACTCGCCACAGATAGATAGCTAACGCCCCCGCCAGTACCGAAACACCTTCCCCTGCAGCCGCTTCACCAGCGTCGCCGCCTCCGCGCCCGTCCATGGCCCCTTGTAACGCGTCTCGCGGGTATGTTCGGTCCACCAGCCCTGCCCCGGCAGTCTGTCGCTCTCGCGCACGACCAGCACGGCCAGCTCGGGTTCGCCAGCAGCCGCGCCCGCCCGGTCGATCGCGCCCAGCGTCTTGCACAGCGCGCGCATCTTGGGCCGGGTGAACCGGGTGCCGAGCTGGTTCAGCGCGTCCGAATAGCTCAGCGCCTCGCCCGCCCGCGCCGCGTCGAGCAGGATCGCACGCACCCGCGCCACGTCAGCGATCGCCGACGCAATGTCCTCGTCATGATCGGCGTCGAATGCGCCGAGATCAGAAGTGTAGCGCCCGGCCATAGGCGCTCAATACGCTCTCGTGCATCATTTCCGATAGGGTCGGGTGCGCGAAGATCGTGCGCATCAGCTCCTCCTCGGTGGTCTCGAGCTGGCGCGCGACGACATAGCCCTGGATCAGCTCGGTCACTTCGGCGCCGATCATGTGCGCGCCGAGCAGTTCGCCGGTCGCCTCGTCGAAGATCGTCTTGATGAAGCCTTCGGCCTCGCCCAGCGCGATCGCCTTGCCGTTGCCGATGAACGGGAACTTGCCGACCTTGACTTTGCGGCCGCCTTCCCTGGCCTTCGCTTCGGTCAGGCCAACGGACGCCACCTGCGGGCGGGAATAGGTGCAGCCGGGGATGTTGCCCTTGTCCATCGGGTGCACGCCCTTATGGCCCGCGATCGCCTCGGCCGCGACGACGCCCTCGTGGCTCGCCTTGTGCGCCAGCCAGGGCGGCCCGGTGACGTCGCCGATCGCCCACAGCCCCTCGACATTGGTGCGGCCATAGGGATCGGTGTCGATATGCCCCCTGGTCGTCGCCACCTTCAGCGCCTCGAGCCCGATATTCTCGGTGTTCGGCACGATGCCGACCGCGACGATGACATGGCTGTACTCTTCGGTCGAAACCTTGCCGTCCTTGTCCTTGATCGACGCCTTGACCGACTTGGCGCCTGGCTCCAGCTTCTCGACCCCGGCGGAGGTCAGGATCTTCATCCCCTGCTTGGTCAGCGCCTTGGCCATGAATTCGGACACCTCGGCATCCTCCACCGGCAGCACACGATCGAGCATTTCGACGATCGTCACCTCGGCGCCCATGTCCGAATAGAAGCTGGCGAACTCGACGCCGATCGCGCCGGAGCCGATGACCAGCAGCCTCGTCGGCATTTCGGTCGGGACCATGGCGTGACGATAGGTCCAGATGCGCTTGCCGTCCGCCTTGGCGAAGGGCAGGTCGCGGGCCCGCGCGCCCGTCGCGACGATGATGTTCTTGGCCGAAACGTCGGTCGCCTTGCCATCCTTGACGATCTTGAGCCCGCCCTTGCCGGTGAGCGTGCCTTCACCCTCGATCACGGTGATCTTGTTCTTCTTCATCAGGCTCTTTACGCCGCCGTTCAGCTGGCCGGCGACCTTGCGCGAGCGCTCGACGATCTTCGCGACGTCGAAGGACGGCTTCTCCACCGTCAGCCCATAGGCCTCGGCGTGCGTCATGTAATGATAGACCTCGGACGTCCGCAGCAGCGCCTTGGTGGGGATGCAGCCCCAGTTGAGGCAGATGCCGCCCAGCAGCTCGCGCTCGACGATCGCCACCTTGAGTCCGAGCTGCGCCGCCCGGATCGCCGCCACATAGCCGCCGGGGCCGGAGCCGAGAACGACGAGATCATAGGGTTCGGACAAGATATATTCCCTCAAAGAAGTAAGGTCAGGACCGTCGCATGCGGCATGAACGGGCGGCACTGCACCGACGGGTCTGCACCCTGGTCACTCGAATCCGAAGTTCGCCACATTGATTTCGTCATCCCGGACCTGATCCGGGATCCCGCTTTTCCGGGGTGACGGCAATGAAACGAACTTTGGTTCCGCCATACATACTAGTCCCGCCATCCGAAAACGAAAATCCAGCAGACCAGCGTCACGGTGACGAAGACCGGAAAGGAGAAGGTCAGCGGCGTGGTGCCGAGCGTGAAATCGAAACTTGCCCAGCGCACGGCCCCGGCCAGCCTGTCGGGCAGGCTGCTTGCAATGCCCGCCAACAACAGCGAAGCGAGAAAGCCGACCAGAACAGCCTTCAGCAGCCCCATATTGTCTTCCCTCCTGTCCGAACGCTCTTGCTTTAGGCCATGCACTGCAAAAGGATCACTGCCGCGTCAGGCCAGCATGCCCATCGGCTTTTCCACCAGCCGCTTGAACGCGGCCATCAGCTCCGCGCCCAGCGCGCCATCGATCGCGCGATGATCGAAGCTGCCCGATGCCGTCAGCACCGTCGCCATCGCCAGCGCGTCATTGACGACATAGGGCCGCTTCTCGCCCGCGCCGACCGCCAGGATCATCGCCTGCGGCGGGTTGATCACCGCGTCGAACTGCTTGATGCCGTACATGCCGAGGTTGGAGATCGAGGCCGTGCCGCCCTGATATTCCTCGGGCTGGAGCTTGCCGTCGCGCGCGCGCGCGGCGAGATCCTTGGCCTGCGTCGCGATCGTCGAGACGCTCTTGTTGGCGACGTCGGTGATGATCGGGGTGATCAGCCCGCCGGGGATCGCCACCGCCATCGATATGTCGACGCGGCTGAACTTCAGCAGGGTGTCGCCCGCGAACTGGACGTTGGCGTCGGGTATCTCGACCAGCGCCGCGCCCAGCGCCTTGATCAGCAGGTCGTTGACCGACAGCTTGATCCCGCGCCCTTCCAGCCCGGCGTTCAGCTCGGTCCGCAGCTTCAGCAGCGCGTCCAGGTTGCAGTCGATCGACAGATAATAATGCGGCACGGTCTGCTTGGATTCGGTCAGCCGCCGCGCGATCGTCTTGCGCATGCTCGAAAGCTTGATCGTCTCGAACGGCACGCCGCCCTGCGCGGCTGGCGCGGGCGAAGCTGCCGCGGCGGTAACCGGCGCCTCGCCATTCGCTGGCGCTGATGCCAGGGCCGATGCGGGCGCTGATGCCGGGGCCGCGGCCCCCTTCGGCGCGCCCTCCAGATCGGCCTTCACCACGCGCCCATTGGGGCCGGATCCCGTCACCGACGCGATATCGATGCCCTGCTGGCTGGCGATCCGCCGCGCGAGCGGACTGGCCTTAAAGCGGGCGCCGTCTTCCTTGCTGGCAGGCACCGGATCGGGTCGCGGCGCTGGCGCCTCCGCCTTGGCCGGCGGCGGGGCGGCATCCGCCTTCGCCTTCGGCGCCTCTGCCGCCTTCGCCTCATCCTTGGGCTTTGCCGGCGCGGCGCCTTCATCCTCGCCCTGGATCAGGGCGATGACGGTGCCGACCTTCACCGGCGCATCGCCGTCGCCCACCACGATCTTGGTGATCGTGCCTTCGTCGACCGCTTCGAACTCCATCGTCGCCTTGTCGGTTTCGATCTCGGCCAGCAGATCGCCCGCCGCGACGGTATCGCCTTCCTTGACGAGCCACTTCGCGATCGTGCCCTCCTCCATGGTGGGCGAAAGCGCGGGCATCTTCAGTTCGATCGGCATGGCGGGCAGTCTCTCCAGGAAAGTCGCGATGGGACAAGCTCTCGACCAAGCGCCGGGCGCGGTCAAGACTTCACGATACGAACCTTTTCTTGCTTCCGCGCGCGGAGTAGCGCAGCGTCCTGGTAGAGAATGCAAAGAAAGCGTTGGGGATGCGCAAATATCTGGCCGTTATCGATGAAACGGACGAAGCACGGGTCGCCCTGCGCTTCGCCGCGCGCCGCGCCGCCAAGACGGGCGGCGGCGTCGAGATCCTCGTCCTGATCCCCCCGCCGGAATTCGTGCAGTGGGGCGCCGTCCAGGCCGCGATGGAGGAGGAGGCGCGCCTTCGCGCCGAAGCCCTGATCGCGCAGGTTGCCGGCGAACTGATGGAGGAAACCGGCCTGCGTCCGTCGATCACCGTCCAGCAGGGCGAGCCCATCGCGACGGTGCGGCAGGCGCTGCTCAACAGCGAAAACGTCGCCGCCCTCGTCCTCGGCGCCGCCGCGACCGGCTCACCAGGTCCGCTGGTCGCCCACTTCGCCGGCGTGGAATCGGGCAGCCTGCCCTGCCCCATCATGATCATCCCCGGCTCGCTCAGCGACGAGGCGCTCGACCTGCTGAGCTGATACGCTTCTCGGTCATCACCCCCTCTCCCGTGTCGGGAGAGGGAGGGACCCGCCGCGCAGCGGTGGGAGGGTGAGGGCACGGCGCTCGTTGATAAACACCGTCACCCCGGGCTCGACCCGGGGTCCCGCTCTTCTCAAAAACCGACGGTCCGCCGTGTGGTGATCTGAAGTTCGTGGCGTTGGAATCTCCCCTCCCTTTCAAGGGAGGGGATCAAGGGGTGGGTGGGGACTGAGGGGGCTCGATGCCCCCCGCAGCCCCAGATTGCGACACGGTTGAAGGAGTCCCCTGGCCCGCAGACGCGGGCACCCACCCCTACGCCCGCGCGTGTTGGAACCTCGCGACGCGTCCGCTTCTCGTTGCGACCAATTGCAGACATTGAAGATATCCTGATAAGTTAGCTCTATACTTTAGAAATAGTCTGTGAAATACTTATGATGGATTATCGTCGCCGATCAGAAAAATTACTTCGGTTGGAAATTAGAGATACCGAATTCACAATATTTGTGCGTCAAGGCGTCGATGTAAATCCAGTTTACGAAGACTTGATGGGCTTGCAGCTAAAACCTTCTGCAAGGTTTCAGAAGCATACATCGCTGCGAAGGATTTGGCTTCTATGCAAGATGAAGTTTTGTACCACATTAGGAAGATCGCTGAGTTTTAAACGCCATTGGAAATACACGATCTATCTATCACCTATAAAGATCTACAGATCAAATATTGAACCTGCGGTGTTTGATGCAATCGTATCGAGGCTAGCAGCTGAGCCAGCGCTAGAGATCTCGATGAACGACCTAGCGCGAATATGCCATGCTGCTTTCTGGGTCGCTTTGCCCCATGCAACCGCAGAACCCTTGGTTCGGTCTTGGTACAACTGACGTCCGCTACCCACCCATATCCACCATCCCTTCTCCCCTGTCCTACAGCCCCCGCCATGCGATAAATACGCCGCCTCTTTTGTCAGGAGGCACCCCATGGCCCTAGCGAACCGATCGATCACCCCGCCGTCCCATCCCGCCCGCGCCACCACGGTTTCACGCCCGACCGGTGGCGACCCCTTGCGGACGTTCACCGAAGTAGAGCAACAAGAGATATGTTGAGGCTCATTGGTATATTGATGCTCGCAACGCTGTTCCCAGCGGTGGCGTACGGCCAAGCTTCGTCAACCATCGCGCTTTCGGGCAAAGTCTATTCGAAATTGCAGGGCCAGCGTCTTAAAACTGCTATTATCGGGTATAGTTTTCATGTGCCAGCATGTCTGGATACAACCGGCTGCTTGGAGGAGTTCAAACCCGACGGAGCGACATACGTTCAACGCGGAGATCGTGCGCCGATTATTGACGGGTCTTATAGAGTGACTGACGACGAGGTTTGCGTGACCACATTTCGAACCGAACGCTGTCGCATTTTCTTTGCAGCGAAAGATGGCACATTTGCTGCCGTTTCGACGTTGCAGACCAAGGCTGAGCCGGTTGTATATGAAAGAGGCGCAGGTGGAAAAATTGGAAGCTATCGCATTCCCGTGCCTTCGCGAGCGAAACCTTAAGGGCAGCTTCCGCCCCGTTGCGGACATTGGTACCAATCGATACGTTCTCTGAATGTATATCCGATCGACAGCTGTCCTCGCCTGTAGCTTGATGGTTTCGAGCTGTCAGTTTGGCGTTGATGTCGAAGTTTCTGGTTCAGCGGCAGCGCCCGTATTCACTTTTGGTAATATGGGTTGGTTCGGCGGCGATGAGCCGCCTATTTTCGATACCCTCGAAGTCTCGGAAAACAGCACGAAAGGCTGGCCAATCGCTTGGCAGGTGGACAGACACGAACGGGGTTGCAGACCTGCTACCAGCAGGGTTGTGTACGGTCGTACGCCTTCTGGTTTCTTGGTTTCGACAAAAGCCAGCGCGCTGCGGGAAGGGGTGACATACGAACTCTTCGTAAACGGCTGTGGGCGCACCGGCGGTGCGTTGTTCAAGGTCGTGAACGGTCAAGTTGAGACTGTGAGCCGGAACGGCAGCTAGTCCACCCCATATCTGCCATCCCTTCTCCCCTGTCCTACAGCCCCCAACATGCGATAAATACGCCGCCTCTTTTGTCGGGAGGCACCCCATGGCCCTAGCGAACCGATCGATCACCCCGCCGTCCCATCCCGCCCGCGCCACGACGGTTTCACGCCAGACCGGTGGCGACCCCTTGCGGACGTTCCTGACCGGCGGTTACAAGTTGCCATGGGCGTTCAGGGAAGCTGTCACTGCGGCAACGTGCGGATAGAAGTGCCAAGCAAGCCCGCGTGGGTTGCAGACTGTAACTGCTCGCTTTGTCGGCGGCTCGCATGGCGTGTGGCTTATTTCCTGCCGGACCAGGTGCACATTTCAGGCGAGACCACAGCCTATGTCTGGGGCGATCGCATGATCGGCATTCACCATTGCCCAATCTGCGGCTGCGGGACCCACTGGCAGTCTCTTGGTGAAGACTTCGGTAAGATGGGCATCAATGCACGCTTGCTTGATGAATTCGATGAAAGCACCGTCGAGGTTAGAAAATTCGACAATGCGGATTAGGCTAAGCGCTAACGTCCGCTAGCCACCCATATCCGCCATCCCTTCTCCCCTGTCCTACAGCCCCCAACATGCGATAAATACCCCGCCTCTTTTGTCAGGAGGCACCCCATGGCCCTAGCCGAACCGATCGATCACCCCGCCGTCCCACCCCGCCCGCGCCACGACGGTTTCACACCGGAGCGGCAGGCGCTGTTTCTCGATGCGCTGGCCAATAGCGGCAGCGTGTCGGTCGCCGCGGAGGCGGCGGGCATCTCGCGCACCGCCGTCTATAATTTGCGCAATCGCGAGGGCGCCGATGGCGAAACGTTCCGCTCGGCCTGGGATGACCGGCTGAAGCAGGCGGTGGCGGTGCTGGCCGAAACCGCCTTCCAGCGCGCCATCCATGGCGTCGAGGAACCGGTGTTCTACCAGGGCGAGCAGTGCGGCACGCGCATGCGCTACAATGATCGGCTGCTCATCTTCCTGCTGAAAACGCTTGATCCCGATACCTATGCACCCGCGTCGCGCGCCTCCGATTCCCGTCGGCCCGCAACGCCCCGATCCGCGTCAACCTTGTCAACTTCGCGGCCCGCCTCGCCTGCCGGCGTCCACGCCGGGCGGCCTGCGTCCGTGTCAACTTCGTCAACCCGGCCGGACCATGGCGATCGCGTCGAACAGGCGGCGGCGGTGTCAACTTCGTCAAGCGACGCGGAAGTCGACGAGGAGGACGAGGAAATGACCGACGCCGGATTCAACGCGCACCTCCGCGCGCTGCGCCACGCGCCCGAGCCCCGCTTCACCAGCAAGCGCAACGCGCGCCGGCAGGCGGCCAGGGAAAAGGCGCGGCAGGTGGCGGGGTAGAATCGTGATTGTCTGGCAGGATAAGAAAGATATGGCGAAATGGAAGTTCGTTTCATTACCGTCACGAACATAGCGGCGCTATCTGCCAAACGACCAACGCCGCCACGGCGCCTTTGAGCCCTGCCCTCCGGGTGGCGATATGCGATTAATAGGTCCTGACCTTAGCTGGCGCAGGTGCAGCGCGGGCGAGGGCGATAGCGGACCTTGGGCTTGGCCACGGCACGCGGCCTCCACTTGCGGACGGGCGCCGCGACCTCCTCATAATAGGTCGTGGTGGTGACGACCGGCTGCGACTGGATCACAATCGTGGTCGTCGACCCGTAGGGCGAGACGATCACGGAGCCGTTCCGCCCGCCCCATCCACGGTGGCCATAGCCGCCCCAGCGGCGGTCGCCACCCCACGTCACCATATCGCCGTCATAGTCATAGTCGTAGTCGCCGCCATAGCCCCACCCGTCGTAGCCACGCCCGGCGTAGCGATCCCCGGCATAACGGTCATCCTCGCGGCCGCGATCATCCCAGCGGTCGCCATGATCGCGATCATAGCCGTCGTCATGGCCATAGCCGGCGCCCGGCGGGCGATCATCCGGTGCGTCGCCGGCATATTCCGGCACGCGGCCATGATCGTAGCGGTCCCAGTCGAGGCCGCGCACGCTGTCGCTGATGCGGCCGCGCCGGTCCACCAGCACGGCGTCGTCATAATAGCGCACCCAGCTCTGGCCCCAGCCCGGCCTGGCGAGGCCATAGCCGCCCCAGTTGGTGACCGTATAGGTCGGGCTCAGCCAGAAGCTCGGCAGGTAGGCGCCGCGCGCCGGCCGGCGATAGGCCCCGCCCCAATAGCTGTTGCCGCTCCGGCTCCAGCCATGGGGCGACGGCGGGTTGCCCGGCTCGCGGCCTTGCCAATAGCCATTGTCGGCGCGCATCGGCGGGCGGGCCTGTGGTGACGGCGCCGGAGCGGGAGCGGCTGGCGACACCGATGCGGGGGGCACGGATTGAGCCTGCACGGCGGGCGCGGGCTGGCCCGGCGGATGCAGGGGAAGCGTGGGCACGCCATACGGGCCGCCCACCGGCCCGGTGACGGTGTTGCCGGCCGCCTGCGCCGTGGCGGGGATTGTCGCTACGGCCGCCAACAGCCCGGCCAGCAAGGAAATCCGCATGGTGAAACGCTCCTGATACTCGAAATGCTTAATGCGATGGTAACATTGACGGACGGGCGCCGCCACAGGCGGAAAACAGTTAATGGCTGTTTCAATTCGGGCCGGGGGGCTGGTCAGCCGATCCGTTCGGCGAGCAGCGCGGCGTAGAGCGCGGGCCTGGGCTGGCCGCTCGCGATGGCGAAGTCGAACATCAGTCCAGACTCACCTTGCCGCGGCCCTTCTTGATCGCCCCGCGCGCTGTTTTGGTTTCCACGCGCCGCGCCCTGGCGGCCTTGCTGGGCTTGGTCTTCACCCGCCGTTGCGGGGCGACGAACGCCGCCGCCACAAGCTCCGCCGCCCGCTTGCGCGCGTCGGCCCGATTGGCTTCCTGGGTGCGATACTGCCGGGCGGTGATCAGGATCGAGCCGTCGGCGTTCCAGCGGCTCCCTGCCAGCACCTTCAGGCGGGCGAAGACCGCCGGAGGCAGGCGTAGCGCATAGGTATCGATCCTTAGCTGGACGGCGGTCGCCACCTTGTTGACATTCTGCCCGCCCGGCCCGGTCGCCGCGAGGAACTTCTCCTCCAGCGCGGATTCCGGCAGCGGCGGTGGTTCAGGCGGCATCGATCGTGGCGGGCACGCCGAAGCCCGCCCTGGCGAATCGTTCGGGCAGCGGCGCTTCTGCGGTAATCGGCGGCTTGGACACGCGCGGCACGACCAGCTTCCAGGCGTGCAGCAGCATCGGTTCGCCGCCCTTGCCGTAAACCGGATCGCCGACGATGGGAAAGCCGAGCCCTTCGGCGGCGTGCACGCGGATCTGGTGGGTCCGCCCGGTCTCGGGACGCAGCAGCAGCATGGTGCGCGCGCCCTGCCGATCGACCACCTGCCAGTGGGTCCGCGCCGGCTTGCCCGCCGGATCGCGGGTCATTCGCCAGCCTTCCTCGCGGGTCGATCGCTTGCCCAGCGGCATGTCGATCAGGCCCTGATCTTCTTCCGGCGCACCCTCGATCACGGCGAGATAGGTCTTCTCGACCGTCCCCGCCTCGAACGCATGCTGGAACCGGGTGTGCGCCTTGGGTGTCCGCGCGAGCAGCAGGCAGCCCGAAGTGTCGCGGTCCAGCCGGTGCACCGCCATCGGCCAGCGCTTGAAGCCGAAGGTCAGGCTCTGGAGATGGTTTTCCAAGCTGATCGATCCGTCGCGCGGCGGATCGACGGGAAGCCCCGAAGGCTTGTCGATCACCATCGCCTCGGCATCGATAAAAAGGATGTTGTCAGCCAGCATGCCGCCCCTCTCCCACGCGGCGCGCCTGCTGGCAATGGCGGCGTGTTCCCCTCCTCCCTCCGCGTCACCCGCGCATCACTTGCGTGTCCCGACTTCGCTCGACACGAACGGATCGGGAATATATCAGCCGAACAGCTTTGCCGCCGTCTCCGCGACCCGCCGCCCGAGATAGCGCGCGGCATCCTTTTCCTCGTCGTGGACCGCCCGGCTGCCGTCGCTGTTGGCGATCGTCGTCGGACCATAGGGCGATCCGCCGATGATCTTCGAATTGTCCATCTGGCCCTGGAAGCCATAATCGAGCCCGACGATGGTCATGCCGAAATGCAGCAGGTTGGTGATGATCGAGAACAGCGTCGTTTCCTGTCCGCCGTGCTGGGTCGCGGTCGAGCTGAAAGCCGCGCCGACCTTGCCGATCAGCGCGCCCTTCACCCAGAGCCCGCCCGCCTGATCGAGGAAGCTCGCCATTTGCGACGACATGCGGCCGAAGCGCGTGCCGGTCCCGACGACGATCGCGTCATAGTCGGCAAGCTCGGCCACCTTGGCGACCGGTGCTGCCTGATCGAGCTTGAAATGGCTCGACTTCGCCACCTCTTCGGGCACCAGTTCGGGCACGCGCCTGATATCGACCGTGGCACCTGCGTTGCGCGCGCCTTCAGCGACAGCCTCCGCCATCGTTTCGATGTGGCCATAGGCCGAATAATAGAGCACCAGAACTTTCGCCATCATGCGTCTCCATCCAAAAATGAGTAGGGTCAGGCCGCATCGACCAGAACGAGTTCGCTGTCCTCGATCGCGGTAAGTTCGAACGAGCCGAGGTCGGAGATCGCGGCGCCGTCACGGGCATAAAGCCGGACGCCATTGACTTCGACAGCACCCTTCGCCGGCACAAGATAGGCATGACGCCCCTCGCCCAGATCGTAGCTGATCCGCTCGCCGGCCTTCACCGTCGCACCCAGCACGCGGGCGGACGTGCGGATCGGCAGGGCTTCGCTGTCCTCGGCAAACCCGCTTGCCAGCGTGACGAACCTGCCCGAGCGGTCGCCCTTGGGGAAAGGTTTGGCACCCCAGCCCGGTTCGCCACCCCGCGCATCGGGAACGATCCAGATCTGGAACAGCCGGGTTTCGGTCGGCTCGAGATTATATTCGCTGTGCGTGACGCCGGTGCCGGCGCTCATCACCTGCACGTCGCCCGCCTCGGTGCGGCCGACATTGCCCAGGCTGTCGCGATGGGTGATCGCACCTTCGCGGACATAGGTGATGATTTCCATGTCCTTGTGCGGATGGGGCGGAAAACCCGCGCCGGGGGCGATCGCGTCATCGTTCCACACACGGAGCTGGCCCCAGTTGACCCGCGACGGATCATGATATTCGGCGAAACTGAAATGGTGATGCGCATCCAGCCAGCCATGATTGGCGTGGCCAAGGCTATCGAAGGGGCGTTTCTCAATCATCGTTCATCTCCCGGAAGCGGCACCGGCCGCTTGACGAAGACCAACATAGCCATGATGATATTGAAGTGAATAGAAATGGTGGAAAGACATTGTTTCCAAAATGAGCAATATGCCCGATCTCGAAGGCTGGGCGGTTTTTGCCCGCGTGGCGGAGCTACGCTCCTTCCGCGCCGCCGCCGCATCGCTCGGCCAGTCCAATGCCACCGTTTCCAAGGCGATCACCCGGCTGGAAAATCGCCTGGGCGTCCGCCTGTTCCATCGCACCACGCGGATGCTGTCGCTCACCCCAACCGGTCAGGCGCTCGCCGGGCGCGCAGCCGCTTTACTGGGCGACGCGGAAGCAGCGGAGGAAGCGGCGCGCGAGGAGGCGAAGGGTCCTAGCGGGCTGGTGCGGGTCGCGGCACCGATGAGCTTCGGCATCAGCCATATCGCGCCTGCTCTACCCGCGCTGCTCGAAAGCTGCCCCGGTCTCACCGTCGATCTCAACCTCAGCGATGCGACGATCGATCTGGTGGCGCAGGGCATCGATATCGCGGTGCGCGTCGGCTATCTTGCCGATTCCGCGATGAAGGCGCGCCGGATCGGTGACATCCATATCCTGATGGCGGCCGCGCCGGCCTATCTCGAAAGGCATGGCGCGCCGGCGGAACCGGCGGATCTGGAGCGGCATGCCTGCTTCGGCTACAGCAACAGCGCCCAGCCCAATCGCTGGCGCCTCGTCAATGCCAGGGGCGACGAGGCCAATGTCCGGATCAAGGGGCCGCTGATCACCAACAATGGCGAGGTGATGCTCGACGCGCTGACGGCGGGGCATGGTATCGCGCTGCTACCCGATTTCATCCTGCGCCCTGATCTCGCCGTCGGCCGGCTGGTCCGTGTGCTGCCGGACTGGGAAGCGCCGCTGATGGGCCTCTACCTCGTCATGCCCTCCGCCGGCCCCCGTCCCGCCCGCGTCTCGGCCGTCATCGACTACTTCTCGACCAAATTCGCGCGGCTGGTTTAGGCTTAGCCGGGGTGTCGTTTTTGAATAGCGCCGCGGGAAAAACCGCGGCGCTATCCCCCTCCCTGCTTGCAGGGAGGGGCGTAGGGGTAGGTGCCCGCGTCTGCGGGCCAGGGGACTCGTTCAACCGTGTCGCAATCCGGGGCTGCGGGGCATCGAGCTCCTTCAGCCCCCACCCACCCCTTGACCCCCTCCCGCGAGCGAGCGGGCGGGCGGGGAGATTCAAGGCCACGAACTTCAGATCCACCACATTAGGCGACGGGTTCCCCGAGTTCGAGTTCGGCACGCTTGAGCGTTCGTGCCGTGGGCGTTGGCAGGCCGGAGACCTTGAACTCCGCCTTTAGCGCCTCCTTGCGGTCCGCTATCTGCTTGCCGAGCGCACCCAGATCGACGTCGGTGGCGCGGGCCTGGGCGAACATGCCTTCCTTGGGCATCTCCTCTTCCTTCACGTGATGCTTGATCTCTTCGGACAGCACCGTGACCTTGGCCTCGTAGAAATCCTCGTCCGGCGTGCCGGCGACGATCTGCGCGATGAGGAGCTTGGCGCCGTCATGCTCGACATAGGCCTCGTCGAGCGTATCGTCCTCGATCTTTCCACGAAGCGCGGGATAGAAGATTTCTTCCTCGATCATCGTATGGATGATCAGCTCGGTGCAGATCTGTGTCGCGATCGTCTGTTGCTTGGCGGGGGATTTCGTCGCTTCGAACTGTTCGAACAATTCCTCCACCTTGCGGTGATCGGCTTTGAGCAAGGCAATAGCGTCCTGGGCTTTGTCAGCCATCGTCTGTTCCTTTTCATGATGTGGTAAGTAGGATGAAGCTTCGCAGGCATAACGGCCGCGAGACGGAATGGATGCTTTTGCGGACGATTCTCAATTAACCCGCCCCAACCGGCACCTTTGATGTAGTGCCAAAGTAATTTTACCGCCGGCGGCTTAAGCAGGCCGGATCGCCGCCGTTAATTTTTGCCGCCGTGCAAAATCGTAACGGTTCGACAATCTTTTTTGAATTAGTATGAAGGTACGAGCATTGCGTTTACCCCGCTTTAACCTTTTGCGTTCATTACCCAAGATAGTTAATGCTACTGCCGACGTGGGGATGTCATCCTCGCTCTGGCGAGGTCAACAGGGGTGTTTTGGATATGCGGGTATTGCTAATCGAAGACGAGCCAACAACGGCGAAGAGCATCGAGCTGATGCTGAATGCAGAAGGCTTTAACGTTTACACGACCGATCTTGGCGAAGAAGGCCTCGATCTCGGCAAGCTGTATGATTACGACATTATCTGTCTCGATCTGAACCTGCCGGACATGCATGGCTATGACGTGCTCAAGAAGCTGCGTGTCGCCAAGGTGCAGACCCCTGTTCTCATTCTTTCCGGCATCAGCGAGATGGACTCGAAGGTCCGCGCTCTCGGTTTCGGTGCTGACGATTATGTGACCAAGCCCTTTCATCGCGAAGAACTTATCGCGCGAATCCATGCAGTTGTGCGCCGTTCCAAGGGCCACAGCCAGTCGGTCATCCGCACCGGCAAGCTGGCCGTCAACCTGGACGCCAAGACGGTGGAAGTCGATGGCAGCCGCGTCCACCTGACCGGCAAGGAATATGCGATGCTGGAGCTGCTCTCGCTCCGCAAGGGCACGACGCTCACCAAGGAAATGTTCCTGAACCACCTCTACGGCGGCATGGACGAGCCTGAACTCAAAATCATCGACGTCTTCATCTGCAAGCTGCGCAAGAAGCTCAGCCTCGCTTGCAGCGGCGACAATTATATCGAGACCGTCTGGGGCCGCGGCTACGTCCTGCGCGATCCCGACGAACAGATCGACTCACAAGTCGCCTGATAAATTTTAAGCGCGGGTGCGCTGGGGCAAGAAAGGGGCCGGGTCATATGATCCGGCCCCTTTTTCCATTTCCGGACGTTTAAGAAACATGCAGTGTTTCTTGAGAGGAATTTCTCTTGTGCATTGCAACAAAGAGAGGCAGTCTCCGATTCGTCTGGAGCCAAGAAAAATAAGGAACCTATGGCGCGACCTGGGGCATTCGACGAAATCTGGGGCACAAGCCGCGACCAATCAGCACGTCCCGAATTTGCTGCTTTGGCCGAATGGATATCGAGCACGTCAGAAGCGGAACTGAGCCGCCGCCAGCAAGCTGCGGAAATTGCCTTCCGCCAGCTCGGCATCACCTTCGCGGTTTACGGCGAGGATGAAGCGGCGGAGCGGATCATCCCGTTCGACATCATTCCCCGAATTTTCACGCCGCGCGAATGGTCGAACCTTACCGTCGGCCTCGAGCAGCGCGTCCTCGCCATCAATGCCTTTCTCCGGGATATCTACAGCGACAGGAAAATCCTGCGCGACAAAGTCATTCCCGAAGAACTGATCCTCCGTAACCCGCAGTTCCTGCCGCAGATGGTGGGCGCGCGGCCGCCGCATGGAATCTATGCGCATATTTGCGGTATCGATCTGGTCAGGACCGGGCCTGACAGCTTCTTCGTCCTTGAAGACAATGCCCGCACCCCTTCCGGCGTTTCCTACATGCTGGAAAACCGCGAGGCTATGCTTCGGCTCTGCCCCGAACTGTTCGAAATCTTCCCGGTCGCGGCCGTCGACAGCTATCCGGACATGCTTCGCGAAACCATGCAATCCGTCGCGCCCCGCGGTGCGAACAAGGACCCGGTATGCGTGATCCTCACGCCCGGCCATTTCAACTCGGCCTTTTACGAGCACAGCTTCCTCGCGGACAATATCGGCATTGAACTGGTCGAGGCCGCCGATCTGGAGGTGATCGACAATTTCGTGTGGATGCGGACGATTGATGGTCCGGTAAAGGTCGATGTGATCTATCGCCGCATCGACGATGATTTCATCGATCCGCTGGTATTCCGCCCTGACTCGTTGCTGGGCGTGCCGGGGCTGATCGCAGCCTATCTGGCCGGCAATGTGGCCCTGGTGAATGCCCCCGGCACCGGTATTGCCGATGACAAGGCGATCTACAGCTACATGCCGGAAATCGTGCGCTATTATACGGGCGAAGATGCCAAACTTCCCAATGTCGAGACGTACCGATGCCGCGAACCTTCCCAGTTGAGCTATGTCCTCGCAAACCTCGACGACCTCGTGGTCAAGCTGGTGGACGGCTCGGGAGGATATGGCATGTTGGTCGGCCCGACCGCTACCCGCGCGCAGATCGAGGAATTCCGCGACAAGCTGAAGGCGGAGCCGCAGCGCTACATCGCGCAGCCGACGCTTGCTCTGTCCACGGTCCCGACGCTCAATGACAAGGAGATCGCGCCGCGTCACGTCGATTTCCGTCCCTTCGTGCTGACGGGAGCGGACAGCGTGAAGATTGTCCCCGGCGGGCTCACCAGGGTCGCGTTGCGCGAAGGGTCTCTCGTGGTGAATTCCAGCCAGGGCGGCGGCACGAAGGACAGCTTCGTGCTCATGCGGTCACAGGATCAGGCCTGATGCTCTCCCGTACGGCGCTCAATCTCTACTGGATCGGCCGTTATATGGAGCGGGCCGAATTCACGGCCCGGCTGTTGGAGGCCACCATCCGCCTCGATGCGCTCTCGCATCGTCCCGCCGGCGCAAGTGCATGGCGCAGTGCGTTGCTCGTTGCCGCCGCTGAAGTGGCGTTCGACGAGAAGGAAGAGCCGGTCAACGCGTCCAACGTTGCGCGCTTTCTGGCGCTGGCGCCGGACAATCCAAGCTCGATCCGCTCGTGCATTCAGGCGGCGCGCACCAACGCGCGCGCCGTCCGCACGGCGCTGAGCCGCGAAGCATGGGAGGGCGTGAACCGCGCCTGGATGAGCGTGCGCGACCGCACCAGCACGGGCGGAACGCAGGCCACGCTCAACCTGATCGATCAGGTGAAAGCGGAAGCGCGCGGCTTCGAAGGCGCGCTTCACCGGATGCTCCGCAACGAGCCGACATGGTTCATCCGGCTTGGCGCGGCGATCGAGCGCGCCGACAACAGCGCGCGGTTGCTGGATGTGAAATACCACCTGCTTCTCCCCGCGGACGCGGTGGTTGGCGGCACGATCGACCGCGATCAATGGACAACGATCCTGCATACGGTGTCCGCCGTCACGGCCTATCGGTGGCTGTATCGTGACGGGTTGAAACCCTGGCTCGTCGCAGAATTACTGATCCTGCGCAATGAATTACCGCGCTCTCTTGCCGCGTCAATGGAGGAGGTGGTGACGTTGCTCACCGCGCTCAGCCGCCGGTCGGGCAAGCAGGGCGAAGCGGATCGCCTTGCCCGATCGAAACTCACCCGCCTGCGGCAATCGAGCATCGATGCCCTTTTCCAAAGCGGACTTCATGAGTATCTGCAGAATTTCCTGACCGAGAACGGTCGTCTTGATCAGGCCATAGCCCAACAATTCCGGTTTGCCTGATGCGTCTTTTCGTCAATCACCGTACTGAATATCGGTTCAGCGAACCGCAACGCAGGCTTATCCAGATGCTGCGCGTGACGCCGCCCAGCTACGCTGGACAGCAGATCGTCGGCTGGCAGATCGACGTCCAGTGCGACGCATGCCTCATTCCTGGCAGCGATGGCTTCGGAAACGAAACCGCGATGCTCTACGTCGAAGGGCCGGTCGATCAACTATCGCTGACGATATCCGGGGAAGCGCTCATCGAAAACCGCCTTGGCATCGTCGAAGGTGCGCCCGAACCGCTTCCGCCGCTGGTCTATCTGCGATCCACTGCCCTCACCAAGCCAACACCGGCAATTACCGAACTGGCCCGGCAGGTCGAAGCGGCCAAGACCGATGTAATTGCTCGCCTGCATCGCCTGACGTCCGAAATTTACGAGGGCATGCAGTTCGACAGCTATCAGGACGACGCCGATCGCGATGCGGGAACGGCTTTCGAAGAGAAGCACGGCGTCTGCCAGGACTATGCCCATATCTTTATCGCGGCTGCGCGCGAGATGGAGATACCTGCGCGTTATGTCTCGGGCCATCTCTATCGTAGCGACGTCACGGGCGCACAACCGGCTGCGCATGCCTGGGCGGAAGCCTATATTCAGGATCTTGGCTGGGTCGGTTTCGATCCGGCGAATGACATGTGCCCCGACGACGCGTATATCCGCGTTGCGGTAGGACTGGACTATCGGGATGCCGCGCCGCTATCGGGAACACGGCGGGGTGGGGGTTCCGAGTCTCTCTCGGTAAGCGTCAGCGTGTCGCAAGCACAGGTCCAGACTCAGAACTGACGGACAAAACATGACGTATTGCGTGGGAATGCTGGTCGAACATGGCCTGGTTATGATCGCCGATACGCGTACCAACGCCGGCGTCGACGACATTTCCTGCTACCGCAAGCTCCACATCCTTACTGAATCCGAAGACCGGATGATCGTGGCGGCGGCATCCGGCAATCTTTCCGTTACGCAACTGGTGCTGTCGCTGCTCGATGAAGGCCTCGAACCGCTTGAAGAAGGCGGAGAAAAGCGGACACTTGCCACGGTGACGTCGATGTTTCGCGCGGCGCAGCTCGTCGGCGAAGCCGTCCACGAAGCCCGCGACGACGTCAGCAAGGCGCTGGAAGCGGAGAATATTTCCGCGGGCATCTCGCTCCTGCTGGGCGGACGGGTGGGCAACGGCCCGCTCAAGCTCTATCTGATCTATTCCGCGGGCAACTTCATCGAATGCCAGCGCGACGCACCGTTCCTGCAGATCGGTGAGACCAAATATGGCAAGCCGATTCTCGATCGCGCGCTGCAATGGGACACGCCGATCGACGAGGCAGTGAAAGTCGGCCTGATTTCGTTTGATTCGACCATGCGATCGAACCTGGCCGTCGGCCGGCCGCTGGATCTGATCGTTATTCCCGAAGACTACTCCAGCCCGACGATCCGGCGGCGCATCGGCGCGGACGACGCCTATTTCGACGATTTGTCCACGCGCTGGTCCATGCTGCTCACGGAATCGCGCGCGACCATCCCGCCGCCGCCCTTCATGATATAACGGGGCCGGAGCGTTAACCCCGGCCCATACGCAACATTACAGTGTTTTATGCGGTGACCGGGGGGAATGGTCTTACGCCGCCGCATCGACGTACCGATCAACTCAAAAGCTGCAATCAGGAGGAACGCCCGGTTCGCTGGCTCCGGCACGCCAATGTTGGACTTCTTCTCGGATGCTGTTGCTGATGGACATTCAGTACCAGCGTTGTGTGACACCGGCGTTCCGCGAACATTAAATCCGCGTGGCCCCATGGTTAATTATTTGTGAAGACGCGTTGCCCATTGAACGCCGGCGGTCGCCTGTCAGCCCAATACGGGAAGCTTGTGGCCGCCGACCGGCGGCTGACCGGAAACGACGATATCGATCTCCTCCGGCTGGAATCGCTGCCATCCGCTCGGGCCCAGGCGTTCAATGGGTTGGTAGCGGACCTTATATTGCATTCTGGGCGATCCCTTGACCCAATAGCCAAGATACACAAAGGGCAAGGTCGCTTTGGCCGCGCGCATGATGTGATCGAGAATGATGAATGTGCCGAGGCCCGGCCGGTCCTTCAGATCAGGATCGAAAAAGCTGTAGACCATCGACAAGCCATCCGACTGCTGATCGGTCAGGCAGGCACCGACCAGCCTGCCCGGCCGGCCATCTACCGTCGGCTCGCGATATTCGACGACATAGGTCGTGACCGGCGTTTGCTCCACCATGTCGGCAAAATCGAGTTCGTCCATCTCCGCCATGCCGCCGCCCGGATGGCGCACCGACAGATAGCGGCGCAGCAGGGCGAACTGCTCCTGCGTCGTCCACGGCTTGCAGGCGCTGATCACGAGATCGGAATGGCGCCGCAACAGCTTGCGCTGGCTGGCGTTGGCCTGGAATTCATTTGCCACCACGCGAACCGAGACGCAGGCCGTGCAATCCGCGCAACTCGGCCGATACGCGACGTTCTGGCTGCGCCGGAAACCGATCCGCCCGAGCGCATCATTCAGTTCCGCGGCATGCCCACCCGACAACTCCGTAAAGACCTTGCGTTCGGTCTTTCCGGGCAAATAGGGACAGGGTGACGGCGTGGTCACAAAGAAACGCGGGAATCGAAATTGCGCAGTCATCGGCTGGCTTGCCCTCGGATGCAGCTCTCGATGGGAATAGTATGAAGACCTCGCAGGCCGATGAAAAGTCCGTTTACCAACAAAATGCGTTAATATCCCCAGCTTTCAGCCGCGGATAGCACGAACGCTTTTGCGGCTTCCCGAAATTGTCATCATCTCGAAGCTGTATCCCGCTGCGGCGAGATCGGCTTCCAGCTGGTGGGTCAACGCCGGATCACGGATCTCGTACTCGATTTCCGTTACCGTATTCTTTGCAGAAACGACGCCGAAGATCCGCTGGTGCGATACCTCGATGATATTCGCGCCATGCTTCGTGAAGATACCGGAGACTTCGTGCAACGCGCCGACCTTGTCCTGCAGCACGATCGCGATCCGCCCGATCCGGCCCGAGCGGGCGAGATTGCGCAGGATGACATTCGCCAGGAAGCGCGAATCGATGTTGCCGCCGGTCAGGATGACGCCGATCTTCTTGCCGGCGAATTCGGGGCGCAGGTTGCCGTCGCGGGTCGGCAGCAACGTCGCAAGCCCGGCGGCGCCAGCCCCTTCCACCACCGTCTTTTCGACATCGAGCAGCAAGGTGATCGCGCTTTCGATGATGCCCTCGTTCACGATGCGCATGTCATCGACCAGATCGAGGATGATCCGGGAACTCAGCAGGCCCGGCAACTTGACCGCGATCCCCTCCGCAAGCGTGTCGCCGCCGCTTGGAATGTCGACATGGTTCTTGAGATTATAGAGCGCGGGATAGAGTTTCGATTGCACGCCAACGATGCGCACGTCGGGCTTCAATCCCTTTGCCGCGATCGCTACGCCCGAAACCAGCCCACCGCCGCCCACCGGCACCACGATCATGTCGAGACCGGGAGCATCCTCCAGCATTTCGAGCGCAACCGTGCCTTGCCCGGCGATGATGTCCGGATCGTCGAAGGGATGCACGAATGTCAGCCCTTCCTTCGTCTCCAGCTCGCGAGCGAACGCGGAAGCGTCGTCGAACCGCTCGCCTTCCAGGATCACGCGCGCGCCATGCGCCTGCGTCTGCTGAACCTTCACGATCGGCGTCGATACCGGCATTACGATGGTGACGGGAATGCCAAGTCTGCGGCCGTGATAGGCAAGGCCCTGCGCGTGGTTTCCGGCCGAGGCGGCGATCACCCCTTTGGAGCGCGCCGCCATATCCAGCTGCAGCAGCTTATTGAGCGCGCCACGCTCCTTGTAAGCCGCCGTAAACTGCAGGTTTTCGAACTTCAGCCATACTTCGGCGCCCGTGATTTCGGACAGCGTGCGGCTATGCAGCGTCGGCGTGCGCACCACCGAGCCCGCAATGCGGACGGCAGCGGCACGAATGTCGTCCAGCGTTACCGGAAGAATGGGGTCGGAAATCTGCGATGCCTGGGCCAATGTCATAATGCTCAAGGCTCTAACCCATCTGGCGGATCATGGAAACAATGCTTATGCCTGCCTGTAATGGCTAAGATTTCCTTTATCGGGCTGGGAGCGATGGGCTGGCCGATCGCTGCTCACCTTGCGCGGGTCGGCCATGACGTCACCGTGTACAATCGCACCACCGTCCGCGCCGAAAAATGGGTCGCTGAACATGGCGGGCGCCACGCGCCTACTCCGGCTGCCGCCGCGGACGGAGCCGATGCGGTTTTTTCCAGTGTTGCCGCTGATGGCGACCTGGAAGCGGTGACGATGCGGGCGGAAGGATGTTTCCGTACCATGCAAAAAGGCGCGCTGTTCGTCGATCACAGTTCGGTGTCGGCACGGCTCGCGCGGCAACTCGCGACAGAGGGCAAGGATCGCGGCATTCTGGTGGTCGATGCGCCTGTCACCGGGGCCGAAATCGGCGCGCGCAATGGAACGCTGTCGATCATGTGCGGCGGATCGGAAAAGGCGGTTGCCGCCGCCACGCCGCTGATGGAGGCGTATGCCAAGCGCATCGTCCACGTCGGCGGGCCTGGCACGGGCCAGCAGACCAAGATGGTCAACCAGATCGCGCTGGCCATCACGAACCAGGCGATCGCCGAGGCGCTGCACTTTGCCCAGCATGTGGGGCTCGATCTCGAAAAAGTGTTCGAGGTGATTTCGGGCGGGGCGGCGTCCAGCTGGCTGATGCTCAACCGCTGGCAATCGATGAGCGAACAGCGCTTCGACTTTGGTTTCCCCGCCGAATGGATGCGCAAGGATCTGGGCCTCGCGATCGAAGAAGCCCGCAGCAACGGCGCGGCCATGCCCGTGGCGGCGCTGGTCGATCAGTTCTATGCTGAAATCCTGTCGATGCATGGCAACAGGGAAGACATGTCCGCCCTTATCCGCCGCCTGCCCCCGGCCAAGCCCGATTGATCGACGCGTGCGGGGATTAAAGGATTTACGGCGGTTCGGACGCGATCTGGCGATGGTGTGCATCGTCGCGCTCGCCACCCTGGCCGTTCCCGGCCATGCCGAAGGGCTGATCGATAACGTCAACGGCTACACGCTTGATGCCAAGGGCAGGCTCGTTCGCTTTGCCGCGCTGCTCATCGGGAAGGACGGGCGGGTCGCGAAATTGCTCGACAAGGGCGACAAGCCGCCGAAAACGTTGGACTTCAAGCTCGACGCGAACGGCAAGACACTGATGCCTGGCCTGATCGATCCGGGCATTCGATTGATGGAAACCGCGCTGGCCGCCACCCCGCGCGATCCTTCACTGGCGGGCCGCCCGATCCAGCCGCGCGAGCGCGACGCCGCCTTTACAAACCTTCAGGCAATATTCCTGGCGCGCGGCATTACCAGCGTCACGGATCTCAACACCACGATCACGGACTGGGAAGTGTATCGCCGCGCGGGCGATGCCGGGCGCCTCCGCATCCGTATTCTCAGCTACGCGGCCGGCATCGAAACCATGATGATCGCAGCAGGCAATCAGCCGACACAGTGGCTGTACAATGGGCGCCTGCGCATGGCGGGCCTGTCCGTGATCGACCAGACGCCTTTGGATGATGCAAGGGTACGCAACCTCGCCAGCCGCGGCGCGATGGACGATTTTCAGATTGCGATCGAGCCCGTCGGCGAAGGCGCACTGGATCACAGCATCGCAGCGATCGATGAAGTCGCAGAAACCTACAAGGGGGACCGGCGCTGGCGGCTTCAGCTCGGTTCCACGCCGGCGCTTTCGCCGGAGCGGCTGGCGAAGAGCGAAATCCTCGCAATGTCGCCTCCCGACACCACGCTTGCCAATCTGGCGACCTCTTTTGCCGCACGCACGCGGGATGCTGCCCGTGCCGCTTTCGCGGAGGACCAGGTAGGCACCCTCGTGCCCGGCTCCCAGGCCGATTTCCTGCTGTTCGACCGCGACGTCATTGCCGCGCCGCCAGCCGAAGCCGCCGCCGCGCGGCTGCTCGAAACGTGGATTGGCGGCGTCCGGGTCTGGGTCGGCAAATAAACCGCGCCAGCCTGGCGCCGCGCGCGGCTTCGCCATCGTCTCAAATCGGCACAATGAAACAAAATCCGCCGCGCGCAGGTTTTCGATGGCCCTGTTTTTCTTCTCCTTCCGCTTTCTCTCCCGAACGCCCTGCACATCGGGCGTTGGGGTTGAATGCACGAAGCAGAGGGAATTGAGATGTTATCGAAATATATGGTGCGGACTACTATCGCGGCAGTTGGTCTTGGGGGCGCCTGCCTCTGGGCAATGCCGGCTCTGGCCGCGCCCGACGTCTACGATAAATGCGGCTCGAATGTGAACGGCATCGGAACCCAGCTTTACGCACGTTCCTGCGCCAACGTTGCCGTGTCGGGTACCCCGGTAGGCAATTGGGGTCAGATTTCCGGAGCGGGAACCGGCATCGGCAATGGTTATGTCGACGCGGGCGCAACCCGCGCGACGGAGGGGGTCCCGAACGGCCATAGCACGACCACCGCAAATGACGGCTGGAGCAACGGCGCCAGCGCCTATTCGAACAGCGGCACCGTCGCAAGCACGAGCAGCAGCCTGGCGGACGGGACGCTCCATGCCTTGGTCGACAATCCGGACGCGCCCTGGCGCGCTGGCGCCACCAATGCCCGCATCAGCGATGTGGTAACCTTCAACAATATTTCCGGTGGCGTTGCATTTCTCGATATCGGCTATGCGTTCGACGGTAGTTTCACGTCAAAGACCGGCAAGTTCGACGACGGTTATACCAATGGCTTCCTCGCGCTGGCGATGGGAACCCCGTATGGCGAAGTCAACGGCGTCGCGACTGGTCCGGTGCGGTTTGCAGCGAGCAACGAATGGGTCGGCGGACTCGCACAGGCCACCTTCGATGCCAATTACGGAACCTTTCATCAGGAATATTATTTTGGTGGCCGGCCGGAGGATTTCGCCTTCACCGGTGGCTATGATGTAACAAGCGGGCTGGTCGAAGGCACGTTCAAAACGCGTCTCGTCATTCCGGAGGGCTATTCGAAGTTCGGCTTCGCCTTCACCCTCGGCCTCGATTGCCGCGGCCGTGGCGTAACCTGCGATTTCAGCAACACCGGTGCTTTCAGCTTTGGCGATTTGCCGACCGGGCTGAGCTACGCTTCGGATTCGGGCGTACTGTTCTCCGGCCTGACTCCGCCTGATACGGACCCCGGCACGGGCACGGGCGGTGCAGTGCCTGAACCGGCAACCTGGGCGATGATGCTCGGTGGTTTTGGTCTGGTCGGCGGTGCGGCACGCCGGCGCAAGAACAGCCTGAACGCGGCGCTCGCCTGATCAACAACCACCGTGGAGGCCGCGCCGTCATATCAATGGTGGCGCGGCTTTCGCACGTTCAGGGCAGTTACTTTGCCAGCGCCGCGAGCAATCCGGGGGTCAATATTTGCGGCAGCGCCTGCGGCTCGCCGTCGCCACGCGGATAAAAGAGATAGAAGGGCACGCCCGAGCGCCCATGCCGGGCAAGGAAGCGGCCGATCCCAGCATCGCCACGGGTCCAGTCACCCACCATCACAGTGACGCCTTGCTTGCGGAACGCCTCTTTCACCTCTGCACGGTCGATCGCGGCCTTCTCATTGACTTTGCACGTAAGGCACCAGTCAGCTGTAAAATATAGAAAAATCGGTTTTCCTTCCGCGCGCAGGGCCTGAAGGCGCGGCTCACTGAACGCGATGCTGTCGCTTGTCGACGATTCTTCCCCCTTCACCGTCGCGATCGGCATCTCTGCCACCGCTACCGCCGCGATCAGCAGCGCCGGCATAACGGGCCACCATGCCCCGCTCCTCCCCATGATTTGCCGCCGGCCCACCCACCACAGTGCAACTATGAACAATATTAACAACGCCAGTCCAAGCGCCATTGCATCCACCCCCGCCTGTCGCCCGAGTATCCAGGCAAGCCCAAGGGCGGTCGCGAACATAGGCAGCGAGAGAATATGTCGTAAAGTAGCCATCCAGGCGCCGGGTTTCGGCAGCTTGCGCCGGAGCGCCGGGACGAAACCGAGCAGGAGGAACGGCAAGGCCAGCCCCAGTCCCAGCCCAAGGAAGATCGCGATCGCGGCCGCAGCGGGAAGCACCAGCGCGGCGCCCAGCGCGGCGGCCATGAACGGTCCGGTGCACGGGGTCGCGACAAATGCCGCAAGCGCCCCGGTCCAGAACGAGCCGGCCGCGCCGCCCGTGCCGGCAAGTCGCTCGCCGCCCGTCAGCATCGGCAGTTCGAACAGGCCAGCCAGATTGAATCCGATCGCGCCGGTGAGCAGCAGCAGCATCGTGATGACGCGCGGATCCTGGAGCTGGAATGCCCAGCCAAGCGCCGCGCCGCCCGAGCGCAATGCCAGCAGCGTGACGCCAAGCCCGACGCAGACCAGGATTATCCCGGCTGCATAGGCCAACGCATCCCGCCGGGCGTGGCGGGCGTCCTCCCCCGCACGCGCCAGACTCAGCGCCTTGAGGCTGAGGATCGGGAACACGCAGGGCATGATGTTCAGCAACAGACCGCCAAGGATCGCGCCGCCGAGGGTCAGCGCGAACGCGGCCAGATCCATCGACTGCTGACCGGCGCCCTGGCCGACGGGCTTGCCGTTCCGGGGAACGGTGCCGGGCATGGCGCTTATTGTCAGGCCATTGCCTTCGCCGATCTTCAGAACACCCTCAATACGGCCCGGCGCGGCGCCCTTGCTTGCCGCCGTCTCGACAATCAGCGTGTCGCCGGAACGGGAGAATGTCTGCTGCGCTGCATATTCGAGTGCGTCCTTCGTCAGCGGGTAGAAATAGGGATCGGCCAGCGCGACGGACGCGGGCAAGGGTATTGCGAGCCTGATCTTGCCGGAATCCAGCGCATAACGCCCTGCCCCGCCCAGAGGCTTAGGCTGCGCGGCTCGCCATCCATCGAAGCGCGCCTGCTGTTCAGGCGTGACATGCCCGTCGCCGACCACCAGATCGAGCGCCAGCGAATCCTTTTCGGGAACGCAGATGGAATCGGTGCAGGCCAGCCAGTCCGCCTCCACGCGGATCGGCAATGCCGTGCCGGCCTTCATGCCCGCCGGAATATCGATGGAAACGAGCAGAGCGTACGGCCCCTCGTACACATAGTTCATCAGGCCGGATATCATCAGGCGCTCGGGCACCGGATAGGTCAGCGGACCGGCGCTGACGCCTTTCGGCAAGCTCCATTTGGTGAGCGTCTCCATCCCCGCGTCGCCGGTATTCCGCCAATATCCGTGCCAGCCCTTGTCGGGTGCCATCGCAAGGGCGAGTGTGAAGCGCGTGCCGGGCGCCGGGGCCGCCGTCTCGCTGACCAGCGTTGCACGGATATGGGTGTCCGCCGCAGCGGCGGCCGTTGCGAGCCAGCCAAATGCGATGGTCATCAACACGTAACGAAACAGCAGCATCGCAATTCCCGTTCTCGAAGAACGCGCTATACCATCTCGATCCGCCTTAGCCATGCTGAAGGGCCTCTGATGAAATCGACGATATCCTTTCTCGCCGCATCCATGCTCCTGATGGGGGGCATCAGCCCGGTCCACGCGGCCGGCGAAAAACCGAGATTGATCGTCGCCATTTCCGTCGACCAGTTTTCCGCTGACCTTTTCAGCGAATATCGCGCGCATTTTACCCACGGCCTCAAGATCCTGCAGCAGGGCACCGTCTTTCCCAACGGCTACCAGAGCCACGCAGCCACTGAGACATGCCCTGGCCACGCGACCATCCTGACCGGCGCGCGCCCCGCCCGCAACGGCATCATCGCCAACAACTGGGTCGATTACACAATCAAACGCGAGGAAAAGACGGTTTACTGTGCGGAGGACGAAACGAGCAAGACGTACAAAGCGTCGGCCAGGCATTTGATGGTGCCCACACTGGGCGACCGGATGAAAGAAAAATATCCGGATTCCCGCGTCGTGGCTGTGGCAGGCAAGGATCGTGCGGCGCTGATGATGGGCGGCAAGAATACGGATCAAGTGTGGTGGTGGTCGGACAAGGGCGGCCTGTTCAGCACGCTCGACGATCGCAAGCCCAACGCCGCGTCCAGGGCGGTCAATGACAAGCTCGCCAGAATGATCAGGACTGGCCTCCCGGCGCTGCCATTGCCGGACTTCTGCAGGTCGCGTCCTCCAATCGCCTTGCCGGGTGGCAAGACCGTCAGCACGCCGCCCGCGGCATTGCCCCCCGAAAAGCTGCCCAAAGGAATGAAGGTCCGTCCGGAGGTCGACCGCGCGACTGTCGATCTCGCGATCCAACTGACGGATGAGCTTAGTCTCGGCCAGCGCGCGGTGCCGGACCTGCTCGCGGTCAGCCTGTCGGTCACCGACTATGTCGGCCATACGTTCGGCACCGAAGGCACCGAGATGTGCGTGCAGATGATGGCGCTCGACCAAACCGTCGAGACGCTGCTCAGCCATCTCGACGGTCTCGGCGTGCCCTATGCCGTCGTGCTGACAGCCGATCACGGCGGCCACGACATCGCTGAACGCAACAGCACGCGCGCTATTCCCGACGACCGCCGGCTCACGGACAAAGTGGGTTTGGCCGCGCTCAACGCGGCAATGGGCCACGCCAAGGATCCCGTATTTCGCGTCGATGACAAGAACAGCGACGTGATCGCGGGCGATCTTTACCTGAATGCCAGGGTAAAGGGCCAGGAACGGACGGAATTGCTTAGCAAGGCGAAGGACTGGTTTGAAGCGGATGCGCGTAAGGACATGATCGCAGGGGTGTTCACGTCCGATGAACTGCAGCAGGTCAAGCCATCGACCCTGCCGCCGGAGGCCTGGACGCTGGCTGAGCGCGCTGCGGCAAGCGTCTATCCAGGCCGCTCAGGCGATCTGGTCGTGCTGCTCAAGCCGCGGGTATCGCCCATTCGAGACGCGAAGGGTTCCTACATCGCCACGCACGGTTCCACCTGGGATTATGACCGCCGCGTGCCGATCCTGTTCTGGCAGGCTGGAATGACGGGCTTCGAACAGCCGAACAGCATCGAGACCGTGGACATCATGCCCACGCTTGCCGGATTGATCGGGCTACCGCTCAAGCCGGGAGAAGTGGACGGTCAGTGCCGTGATCTGGACGCGGGGCCGGAATCGACCTGCCCCAGCCCATAGACCCACAAACAATCCGCTCATCCTGAGGCAGGGCTGAGCCCGGCGAAGACCGGGATGACGAAGTGCTTCAAACCGAGTGAAACCGAGCCTGGAATTATCGCGTTTGGAAGGGCGTGATCCCCTTGGCGAGGGTGTTTGCGCCCAGCGCGAGCGGCTCATGGCTCCAGTCGGCGACGAACACTGTCGGCCACGTCACGCCCGGCGCGAGCGATGCTGTGTTGCCGGATATGGAAAGCCCGCGCGAGGGATTTTCGCGGGCTTCCGCGGCAACCGTGATGAATGCGCTGTGGTTTTCCTTGTTGGGGCCCTGAACGAGTATATTGCCAGAAATCGTGCCGATAGACCCGGCGCAGAGGTCAATCATATAATTGGTGGTGAGCCCCTTGGAATCATCGAAACTGGAATTGCGCACGTCGTTCCGTGCCGCGCGGCTTTTGAAATAATGACCGCCCGTGCCCCGCTCGAACCGGGAATTGGTGACTGTCACGGAGCCATAGTGCCCCACATAGATGCCGTGCGCGCAGGAAAGCCCCCGATCGCACCGGCCCAGGCCGGAAAAGGTTGAATGGTCGACAGTGATTGATCCATTGGGATCGTCGGCCGTCAAAATGCCTTCCTCGCTGTCCCTGAACATCGCGTTCTTGACTTCAAGCGGTCCGCGTTCGAGCCGGATGCCCGCGCCATTGCCATCGGGCACGCGCATGTTGCGAAAGACGATGCCATCCACCGCGGCACCCCGCCCGCGAAGCACGAGAGCCGCCTTGCCTTCGCAAACCGTACCGTCGAACACGACCGTGCCCATCTGCGCCGCGACAAATGCGATCCTGCCGGATTGCTGGATCGCGCAATCCCTATAGACGCCAGGCGCGATGCGGATCGTTGCATCGCGATCGCCGACGGCATTCACGGCATCGTCAAGTCGCCAGTAGCTCTTGCCGGATTCGACGATGGTGAAAGGCGCATCCTGCGAAGCGGCCTGGGCCATGCCCGCAAGCGACGCAGCGGCAAGAACGATGAACGAAAGACGGGACATGCAAGCCACTCCGGATGGAATATCGCTTTCCCTTAAGCCGTCCTTCCTCCCAATGCATTAACGCCGGCCACGGGAAGCTGTGTCAATTCGAAGCAGCAGGCGTGTTCAGCCCTTGCCGCCTTCCTTCTTCTGGATCAGGTCATAGGCCTTCTCGTACCATTCCGAGCCCGGATAGTTGGCGCCAAGAACGCTCGCCGAGTTGTGGGCTTCTTCGCGCAGGCCGAGCGATAAATAGCATTCGGTCAGGCGCATCAGCGCTTCCGGGGTATGGCTGGTGGTGTCGTAGGTTTCGATCACCTTCCGGAACCGGATCGTGGCGGCGAGCCATTCACGGCGGCGCTCATAGAAACGGCCGATTTCCATTTCCTTGCCGGCAAGGTGATCGCGAATGAGATCGACCTTCAGGCGCGCATCGGCGGCGTAGCGGGAATTCGGATAGGTCCGGATGAGTTCACCCATGGCGTCCAGCGCCTGCTGGGTGATCTTCTGATCCCGCGTAACATCCTGAATCTGCTCATAATAGTCGATCGCAATCAGATAGAGAGCGTAAGGCGCATCCTTGTTGCCCGGATGGATCGACAGAAAACGCTGCGCGGACTGGATAGAATCGGGATATTGGCGGGCGAGATAATAGCTGAACGCGCTCATCAGCTGCGCGCGCCGCGCCCAGATTGAATAAGGATGCTGGCGCTCCACCTCGTCGAAGATCGTCGCGGCGATCTTGTACTGGCCGCGATCCAGCCGTTCACGCGCGGCATTGTAGAGCGTGTCTACGTCGCGAGCGACATATTTGGTGTCCGTCTTGGATTTCGTGGTGGCGCATCCTGACAGCGGTGCGACCAGCGCAGCAAGCATCATCAGGGCGATCGGGCGGAGGTTCTGGCGCAACATGGCACGCTTCCTAACGACTTAAATGACAACCGCCAAGCAGCAGTTTCGGCGAGATGGATTGAGCTATCGCAACGCACGGGCTAGAGGGCATCCACCGCAGGCAGCCATGCGGAAGCCAACCCCTGACCGGGACATTGCCGTGCTCCGCGTTCTCACCCTGTCCACCCTGTTCCCCGACGAGACACGGCCGAATTTCGGCATATTCGTCGAACGGCAGACGCTGGGGCTGGCAGCGCGCGAGGATGTCGCGCTGCGCGTGGTTTCGCCCGTCGGCCTCCCGCCGGGTCCATTGCGCAACCATCGCCATTACCGCGACCGCAACGGCCTGCCCCTGCACGAGATGTGGAAGGGGCTGGACGTTCATCGCCCGCGATTCTTCCATTTGCCGGGGCCGGGCGCACGATTTGCGCCCACTATGATGGCGCGCGCGCTGCTTCCGTATCTGCGGAAAATGCGCGCGGACTTTCCCTTCGATATCATCGACACGGAATATTTCTGGCCGGATGGCCCGGCGGCGATCACGCTCGGCAAGGCACTCGGCGTTCCGGTGTCGATCAAGGCGCGCGGCAGCGACATTCATCTTTGGGGCAAACGCGATTTCGGCAGGCGACAGATCGTGGCGGCGGGAAATGAAGCGGGCGGGATGCTGGCGGTAAGCGCAGCACTGAAGCGCGACATGGCGGCGCTCGGGCTGGCCGGTGATCGCGTCACCGTTCATTATACCGGCGTCGATCTCGATCGCTTCACGATCGCCGGTCGGGAGGCTACGAAAGCTGCGCTCGGTTTCAGCGGTCCGCTCGTGTTGACCGTCGGCTACCTGATCGACCGCAAGGGACAGTCGCTCGTGATCGAAGCAATGCGCGCCGTTGCCAACGCGACTTTGCTCGTCGTGGGCGATGGCCCTGCCCGGCCCGCACTTGAAAAACAGATTGCCGAATGCGGTTTCGGTGAGCGCGTGCGGCTGTTAGGATCGATGCCGCATGATCAGCTGCCCGCCTTGTTCGCGGCGGCGAACGTGATGGCGCTGCCGTCCGCTTCCGAAGGCCTCGCGAATGTATGGGTCGAAGCGCTGGCCTGCGGAACGCCGATCGTGATCGGAGACGTGGGCGGCGCACGCGAAGTTGTGGACCGGCCGGAGGCCGGCCGCATCGTGGAGCGCACGCCGATCGCGATTGCCGGCGCGATCAATGCCCTGCTCGCCGCGCCGGCCGACCGTGCAGACACGCGGCGTGCGGCCGAGCGCTTTACTTGGTCAGCAAATACGGCGGCGCTTTTCCAGCATCTTTCAAGGCTCGCCCAGCGGTAGCAGTGCTGCGGCGATCCAGCGGTCCTCGCCTCGCAATACGCCCCAGGCGCGCGCCGCTGCGCGGCTGTCCATGATCTCAATCCCGAACCCGCGCTGCTCCACCGCGTCGATCAGCGCCCTGGACGGACGCTGCAGGGTGGAACCCGTGCCAAGCAGCAGAAATTCCGGCGCGGGCGTTAGGGCCAGGAGATCGTTGAGATGTTCTGCCGCAAGCTGGTCCAGCGACGGCGCATGCCAGTGTGATGCGGAAACGGGTGTCAGTTTCACGCCTTCCGCAAAGACATTGCCATCCACCCGGAAGCCGTTGCCGGTAAAAGCCTGGATCAGCGGTCCCGACGCTGACGCGTCCCGGTCGAGCCGCGGCATATCTTCAGCTTTTCGGCGCGACGCGCTCAGCGCTGCTCGCGCTCGCCTTCGCATCGAATTGCTGGGGCTTGAGCCCGAGCGTGATGAGCAGCGAGGAGGAGACATAGACCGACGAATAAGTGCCGACGACGATGCCCAGCATCATCGCGGCGGTGAAGCCACGCAGAACATGACCGCCGAACAGCAGCAGCGATCCCAGCGCCAGCATCACGGTAAGCGAAGTCATCACCGTACGCGGCAGCGTTTCGTTGACGGAAAGATCGATGATCTCCTTCATCCCCATCTTACGATATTTGCGCATATTTTCGCGGATGCGGTCGTCGATCACCATCTTATCGTTGATCGAATAGCCGACGATCGTCAGCACCGCCGCGACGATGTTGAGGTCGAATTCCAGCTGGGTCAGCGCGAAGAAGCCGAGCGTCATCAGAACGTCGTGGACGATCGCGACGAAAGTCGAGATGCCGAACTGCCATTCGTAACGCAGCCATGAAAAGATCGCGATGCCGATGATGGCGAGCAGAACGGCAAGAACGCCGTTGCGGATCAACTCACCGGAGACCTTGCCTGAAACTGTATCGTAGCGCGTGAATTGAACGCCCGGAAAGTTCTTGTCGAGCGCGGCCTTCACTTGGCGCACGACAGCGTTGGTGGCGCCGTCGTCGGTACTTTTCGGCGGTGGAAGGCGGATAGAGACCACATTCGGCTGACCGAATTGCTGGAGCGAGACCTCACCCAGGCCCAGCCGGTCGATATCGCGGCGTACCTCATCCATCTTCGGCGCTTGTTCGAATTTGGCTTCGATCATCAGGCCGCCGACGAAATCGACACCAAGATTGAGGCCGCGCAGTCCTACGAGTGCTACGGCCAGCACCGTCAGCAGCGCTGTCAGCGCGAACGCGAGGTTGCGGACACGGACGAAGCCGATGTTGGTGTTGTCGGGAACGAGCTTCAGCAGGCGCATGGCGTAGGACCTTGCAATCCGACCCGTGTCATTCCCGCGAAAGCGGGAATCCAGGGCAATGAGCGATGTACTGTGCGGCTCTGGATTCCCGCTTTCGCGGGAATGACTGCCGAGCGAGGAGTCATCATATGTTCATCTCGGTGGGCCGTGCGCGGCGGAGCCAGAGCGCGACCATCATCCGCGTGAAGGTGACGGCCGTGAAGACGGACGTCGCGATGCCGATCAGCAGCACAACCGCAAAGCCCTTCACCGGCCCCGAACCCAGCAAAAGCATGATCAGCCCGGCGATCGCGTGGGTCACATTCGCCTCGAAGATCGTACGGCTGGCCTCTTTATACCCGAGCTCGACCGCCTGAATGATATTGCGCCCGCGCCGTCTCTCTTCGCGCACGCGCTCGTTGATCAGCACGTTCGCGTCGACCGCCGTGCCGATGGTAAGCACGAAGCCCGCAATGCCGGGCAAGGTCAGCGTCGCGTTCAGCAACGCCATGACTGCCAGGATCACGAAGATATTTATGGTGACGGCCAGGTTCGCGTAAATGCCGAAGCGGCCATAGGACAGGAACATGAAGACCGCGACCGCGACCGCCGCGATCACCGACGCGATGACACCGGCGCGGATCGAATCCGCGCCGAGCTGCGGGCCGACGGTTCGCTCCTCGATCACCTTCAACGCCACCGGCAATTTGCCCGAGCGCAATGCGATCGCGAGCTGATTGGCGGATTCAGGCGTAAAGCTGCCCGAGATCTGCGCACGTCCTCCCAAAATCGGTTCGTTGATGCGCGGAGCAGACAGAACCTTGCCATCGAGGATTATGGCAAACGGCTTGCCCACATTTTCCTGCGTCACGCGGGCGAACTTCCGCCCGCCTTCGCTATCGAAAGTGATATCGACAATCGCGCTATTGTCGGTCTGATTGTAATTTTGCTGCGCATTGATCAGCTGATCGCCGCTGATGATGATCCGGCGCTTCACCGCAATGCCGATGCCATCCTTTTTCTCTGCGAAGGGGAGGACTTCACTGCCCGGAGGCGCCCTGCCCTGCGCGACTTGTGCGGGGTCAGCGGCCAGATCAACCAGCTTGAACTCCAGCTTCGCGGTCTTGCCCAGCAACGCCTTCAGCTGCTCCGGGTCCTGTAAACCCGGCACCTGGACGACAATGCGCTCATTACCTTCGCGGATAATCGTGGGCTCGCGCGTGCCAAGCTCGTCGATGCGTTTGCGGACGACCTCGGTCGCGACCTCCATCGCATTGTTGACGGCGGATTTCAGGCCGGCATCGGTGGGCGTCAGCACAATGCGCGTCGAATCGACGACCTGCACGTTCCAGTCGCGCTGTCCGGCAATGCCGACCGGCTGGGTCAGCGCGCGGATGCGTTCCATCGCCGTGTCCAGCTGCGTGACATCGCGAACCATGAACGACAGACGGCCGCCCGCGGTGGAAATGTCGCCGATCTCGACCTTGGGATCGGTGCGCCGCATTTCGGTGCGGACGCTTTCCTCCATCAGGGCGAGACGCTGTTTCACGACATCGGCGGTATCCGCCTCAAGCAGCAGATGGCTGCCGCCCGACAGATCGAGGCCAAGATTGATGCGCGCGAGCTTATCCGGATTGACGACCTTGCCCAGTATGGATGTGGGCACCAGACTGGGAATCGCGATCAATATCCCCGCCAACAAGAGCAGGGAAACCGACCAAATCTTCAACCGCGTAAATCCGAGCATGAATGAGATCAGTCGTTCGCAGGCTTCGACGAGCCCGCCGTCCGCACATCGGACAGCGTTGCCCTCACCACCTTGACCTTGACGTTGGCGGCGATCTCCACCTCCACCTCGGCATCATCCACACGCATCACCTTGCCGACAATCCCGCCGGCCGTAACCACGGTATCGCCCTTCTTGACCGCTTCAATCAGGGCGCGGTGCTCCTTCATCCGCTTCTGTTGCGGGCGTATCAGGAGAAAATAGAAGATCACGAAGATCAGGAGGAGCGGCGCCATCTGCACCAGGAAGGACGCGCCGCCCGCGGCAGACGTGGCGCCCCCTGCGGCTTGGGCAAATGCGGGAGATTCGAACATCGAAAGCCTCTTGCTTTCTCTTTATGGCAAGCCGGTCTTCGGCCCTGAAGGAAGGCGCGCGCCTATCACGTTATCGTTATCGGACGCAACCGGCTCGCTCAGCGCGCCAAGGACGCTTGCAACTGATCGACGACCGCCTTAAAGCGCGCGCCTTGGTCGGGGCGTAGCGCAGCCTGGTAGCGCATCAGACTGGGGGTCTGGGGGTCGCAGGTTCGAATCCTGTCGCCCCGACCAGAAAATCCCAAACTTTCAGTCTTTTAGAATAATCTTAAGGCCATTGATTTTCCGGTCGTTTATCGTGTCCGCATTAAGTCCGCAAACTCCGCAAACTGCGTCAGCGAATGCGGGAGCATTTCGCATTATGCGATATCGCTAGGAGAGCATTTCAGACTGACCTCCTGACGGGCTAGCCCGATACCCACTGCACGGCTAGGGCCGAACTCTCCGTCCAGCAGGCTAACATCGTGACCGTCATCGATCACCGGCCCGCCGACGCAAAGCAAGCCATAGTGTGGCAACTGCTCGCGTGGGATGCAGCTGCCGATCGCTGGATGCGGCACGTTGATCAGGAGAATGCGCATTGGATCAGACTCTCCCGCCGCAGAGCCGTGCGGTCGGTAAGCCCAGTGCAGTGTCGTGCGGCCACAAATGGGGAATGAAGATGATGGCGCCCACGATTGCGGCTGCACCCGCGCAGATCAGGACCGCGCCAGCCGCTACGTCCTTGGCATGGCCGACCTCCCGATTGAAATCGCCGCCAAGCGCATTGCAGGTCTGCTCGACGGCGGTATTGAGCGCTTCGGCTGCAAGCACCACCGCCATCGCCAGGACGAGCATGCACCATTCTTGCGCTGAGATGTGTAGGAGGGCACCCGCCAGAACAGCTGCGACGGCTGTGCCGACATGAATACGCATGTTCGGTTCCTGCCCAACCGCAAACCGCAGCCCCGCAACCGCGAAACGGAAGCTCCGCCATCGTGTGGTGCGGCGGGGTACGGACATGCTTGCCGCTTGCGGCGGATTGGGACCAAGGCGCCAGGCTAGAGCGGGAGTCGAACCGCGGATGAGCATGGGCCGCAGCAACAGGCTGGCTATGGCAGCGATCAGAGTACAGCAAAGCATGAGAACAGCCTTCATAGGACCGGGACGATATGCAGCGCTGTCCTGCCGGAGAGCGTCACGGGGATGCTCGCGTCGCCATTGCTATCGCTTTTGACGAATGCGGTGTCGTTCAGGCCAGTGCGATAATGCCGTTCCGGCCGCAAACCGGAGACTTCAATGATCGTCCGGCAGCGATCTGCCGCCGGATGCAGTATGAGCTTCAAGGTGCTGCGATCCGGGCGGTTGGCTCGTGCGATCAACACATCCCCATAGGCCACATCCGCCAGATGCGGACCTGAGTTCGCGGGCGGCGTCGGATCGTTGACGATGTGCCGCAATCCGCCCTCGCATCCCAAACACGCGACCATTTCTAGTGCATGTGCCCAAAGCGATGCCCGTTCCCGATGCGTGACACCATCGATGGTTTTGGCGGGACATTCGGCTTCGAGGCGATCGAGCAACGCCTGTGCCGTTTCACTATCCCCCATTTCGACGGCAGCGGCAGCGCTGGCCGCGTAACTCGATGCGCGTGACAGACCATAATTGCCCACATCGATGGGCCAGAAAGCACGCCCCCAATCCTGTTTAGCCAGGTCGGATCGGACATGATCCCATTGGGCCGACGCGAGGTCGGGAAACAGGCTGTTGAGAAACAGACAGGGCAAGGCCTGCATCACGGTTCCGCCAACCCGAGAAGGGCCAAATCCGGTCAGCGCGGACCGGAAGGCGACATAGCCACCATCTGGCCCGGCAAATTCCTGCGTGAGGCTTTTACGAAATCCTTGAGCGATCGATCTCCATTCATTCCGTCCCATTCGCCGGTCGCAAGCCAGCACGGCCGATCCGGTGATCATGTTGCAAAGGGGATAAATCCAGTTGGGTTCGCACGGGAGCAGCCCGTAGGATGCGCCGCGATATTGGTCGGCGAGTAACGCCGTCATCTCAGTCAGGCCGTATCGCTTCCACTCGCCCTGGGGGTTAAAGAGGCGCAAGTCCTCGTTCAGCCCAGCATAAGCCATCTGTGCCGCGACGAAGCCGCTGTACATGATGTTGTCCCGCAGGACGGGGTCACGGTCCCGTCTGAGATTGCCCCAGGCATTTTCGATCGCCCAATAGCGCCAGATGCGGGGATCGCCCTGCTTGAGCAGCAGTCGACGTTGCGCCTCGGCGAGATAGGCCGTCCCCGCGGGCGCGAAATTGCGTTGCGCCATCGACAGCGCATAGGAGATGAAATTGATCTGATAGCGTACCGCCGCCGTCTGGAATTGGTCGCGCCATTCGAACCCGTTGAACTCCTCTACGGGCTGAAGCGCGCGATCGAGCAGCAGACGAAGCTGCCTGAGCTGGTCCAGGGGGATTTCATCGTCGCGATCAGCGGGCGCGTGACGGGGCTGCCGATCGGTAGGTTTCGGCGGGGGCGGTGCTCGCCAGCGATCTACGCGCCAGACCGCTATTCCCGCAATGCAGGCGAGCAAGCCGGGCAGCGTGGTATCGACTGTCTCCCATATGGCGGCTGATCGATCATCGAGCCCGAGCAGCGCCGCGTTGCCGGCCAGTAAGGCTGTCCCAACCCAGACCACAGGCAGCAGCAGAACGTTGCCGGTTGCAAACCAGAGCAGCAGCGCCAGCGCAAAGGCGGCAGCTGCTCCCAAGGCGTACAGGAGCGCCAAGCCTTGAGTGGCGCTGTCCGTCCCGGCCCAATGAAGAAAACCCGCTCCCGGCCAGCAAAGTCCGAGCATGAAGCTGCGGACGGGATCGGCATTAGGCAGCAAACCGATCGCTATCGACAACAGGCTAATCAGGCTCCACGCCCACAATGTTCGCTTCTGCCTGATCCTGGTGATTGGCCCATTGCGTAATAGTGGTACGGCCGTCGCATTCTGGCGGACTATAGATGTTCTGCTTCTCAAACAGCTTTGCATTACAAAGTGTCCTCATAAAATTTGGGCAGACGCTTCCCCTGTATGCTCCGCCTGCCTTGGAAAGTTGCTCTGTTCCTACGTCGTGCGGGGCAAGAGGGATCGCTTTTCGTTTTGCCGAGCGGCCTTTGCAGCGTCTCGCAACACCTGTTCCAGGACTCGAAGATATTCAGTGAAGCGGACCCGACCCTGTTCGGTCAGCCGGCAGCTGGTATGAGGCCGTTTGCCCTCATAGCCCTTGGTCAACTCCACGAGACCAGCTTCTTCGAGCACCTGCATATGCCGGCTGAGATTGCCGTCGGTCAGCCCGCACAGCTGACGCAGCTCGGTGAAGCCGAGGCCATCGGGATGACCGGCCAGAGATGTAAGAATGCCGAGCCGCGCCTTTTCGTGGAACACCCGGTCCAGTCCATCGAACGCGAAAGGGGCGGCCTTCCTGCTCTCAGCCACGCAGGCCTCCTTTGGAGGCGTTATGGAAAACCAAGGCGGCCAGCAGTTGGCCGATCCCGAACGGCAGCCCCATCATCCATGGGGAAGCCAGTCCGTTGCCACTTGCCAATGTCAGCGAAACGGCGCCGCACAGAAAATACCATCCTGCCACGAGGACGGTGAGTCGGGGCAGATTGGCCAGCGCCGCGAACACGCCGATCGAGACAAGGATTTGCCATAAACCGGGCAACGTCCATACCACTTGCGGAGCGCGAGTGAGCAGGATGAACGCAATGACCCCGCCTGCAGCGCAGACAGGCAGGAAATGGCGAAGCGTCGTGTTGAGCATAGTGTCAGCCATCGCCCGGTGCAGCCGCCGGGCACGCGCGATCGCGTCGGTTGCAATCAGGCAGGCGCAAATCAGCGCCAATAAAATCCATGTGACGAACAGCAGAATGGGTTCGTCAGAAAGTCCGCTTTGAACCGTCTGAAGTGCTGCCAGCGCAATCGCGAGGCAGCCCGTCAAGGCGATCACGGCCGGTGTGAACCCCTGGAAGCGAGTGCTCGCGGCCAGCTGATCGCGAATGCGGCCGATGTCTGACAGGGCGGATTCTATATCGGTCATCGCATCAACTCTACATATCCTACTACTTTGTATTACAAAGTACGTAAACTCGGTAATGAATGCAAGTCAAATGTTGGTTGCTTGGTTGCGGACAATGGAAGCGTAAACTAGCTAGGTGGCGGAGAAGGGGCATAGCCATGCCGGAGGTGCAGGTGACAATTAGCGCCGGATTTACGGTGCCGTGAAGATATTCGGTCTCTGCTCTATATGCCCGGCTCGACCGTAACGAATGGCGGACGCCGAAAGCAGTTCTGACGCCGATCTGATATCCGCTGCTGTCGGCGGCAGCAGAGCGGCGTTCGAAGCGCTGCTGCGACGGCATTATGACCGGATCCACGGACTTGCATGGCAACTTACCGGCTCGCGCGCGGATGCCGACGATATTGCGCAGGATGTCTGCTGCACGCTCGTTGAAAAGATTGCGACCTTTCGTGGCGAGGCCAAGTTCACGACCTGGCTGTGCGGGATAATCTACAACGCCTGCCGTGATCTTAGACGCCGGCGGCGATCATTCGCGGGCTTCACGGAACGGCTTGCCGTGCTGACGGGCCTCGCACGACAACCCGATGGTCGCGATCTCTATGATGCGATCTGGCTCAAGAGCGCGATCGCCGGGCTCAAGCCCGCCTTCCGCGAGACGGCGGTGCTGGTCGCCGGGCAGCAGCTCAACCATGCCGAGGCGGCCGCGATATTGGGCGTGACGGAATCGACGATTTCCTGGCGGATGCATGAGATCCGGAAACTGTTGGCGGGCGATCAGGCCGACAATGACTGAGCGCCAAAAAATATTTTCAAATCGTTCCAAGCTTTCCTTGGGCTGCTGCGTCCCAGTGACATGCGGACAATTGGGTACCGCTGTCGTCAGGGAGAGTATCATGCCCAGATTATATGATGTGATTGCCGTCGGTATGACCGGCCTGCTGTTGGTGTCCTGTGCCCAGTCCGGCAGCAATGAGGTAGCTTCTGCTCAGGATGTCATCGTTACCGCGCAGCGCGTCGATGGCTCTGCCAAGAGGCATGCCGATCTCAAAACTTTCGATGTCGAAGAAGAGGCGCCTGCGACCGCCCCGCCTGCCGTGGTCCAGGTGCCGGTAATGGTGGCTCCCATGCCGATGATGGAAGCGAAGAGGGCGGCAGGGTCCTTTGCCTATGAGCCAATGCCACGGCCTACTTATCAGGATGTCGGCCGCGACCGCTTCACCGCCGGCCAGCAGAACCCGTTCAAGGTTGCGCGCGAGGAACCGGTCTCGACCTTCTCGATCGACGTCGACACCGCCTCCTATTCGTTCGTTCGCGCATCGCTCAACCAGAATGTCCTGCCCCAGCCGGCAGCGGTGCGGACCGAGGAGATGGTCAACTATTTCTCGTACAACTACGCCGCGCCGCGCACGGCGGCGCAGCCCTTCAGCACCAACGTCGTGACCTTCCCCAGCCCATGGACGGCGGGACGCAAGCTCGTCCGGATCGGGATCAAGGGCTATGACATCCAGCGTGCGACCCGGCCCCGCGCCAATCTCGTGTTCCTGATCGACACATCGGGTTCGATGAACGCGCCGAACAAGCTGCCGCTCGTCCAGCAGTCGCTGTCAATGTTGGTCGATCAGCTCGAGGCCGATGACCATGTCGCGATCGTCACCTATGCCGGCAGTGCAGGCACCGCGCTCGAGCCGACCCCGGCGAGCCAGAAAGGCAAGATTCTCGCCGTGATTGATCGGCTGGGCGCGGGCGGAAGCACCGCGGGCGCCGAAGGCATCCGCCAGGCTTATGCGCTGGCGAGCCGCAATCTCGATCCCAACGGCGTCAACCGCGTCATCCTGGCGACCGATGGCGATTTCAACGTCGGCATTACCAACCAGGATGAGCTCAAGGGCTATATCGAGCGCGAGCGCGGCAAGGGCGTGTTCCTGTCTGTGCTCGGCTTCGGTATGGGCAATTATAACGACGCGCTGATGCAGACTCTGGCGCAGAACGGAAACGGTGCCGCCGCCTATATCGACACCGTCAGCGAGGCGCGCAAAGTGCTGGTCGATGAAGCGACCTCGACCCTGTTCCCGATCGCCAAGGACGTGAAGATCCAGGTCGAGTTCAATCCCGCGACTGTCGCTGAATATCGGCTGCTCGGCTATGAGACCCGGATGCTCAATCGCGAAGACTTCAACAATGACAAGATCGATGCGGGCGATGTCGGATCGGGTCAGACGGTGACGGCGCTCTATGAAATCGTGCCCGTCGGCGGTCCGCGCGCGATCGGCGACCTGCGCTATGCCAAGCCGATGGCGCGGACGGCGAATTCTGGTTCCGAATATGGCTTCGTCAAGATCCGCTACAAGCTGCCGAAATCGGATTCGAGCCGGCTGATCTCGACTCCGATCGACCGGGCAACCGAAGTGCTGCGTTTCGAGCAGGCGCCGCAGGATGCGCGGTTCGCGACCGGTGTCGCGGCGTTTGCGGAGTTGTTGCGCGGCGGGAAGTATAATGGTTCGATGAGCTATGACGACGTGCTGCGGATCGCGACCGCCGCGCGTGGCCAGGATAGCTTCGGTTACCGCACCGAATTCGTCCAGCTCGTCCGGGCCGCGAAGACGGCGGCATCGATGGCCAGACTGGAACGGTGACGGCAAGCGGATCATCCGAATTGACTGTGGCGGCGGCCGGTAGGGTCGTCGCCACAGTCTTTATATGGTCCATGCCGGTTTCGACCTCGCCTGCAATTGGGCGTATAGCGGCGCCAATGCTGTCCCGGTTCATCTTCTCACGCCTCATTCGCACGCGCGCTATCGGTGGGAGCCGCTGAATGGCGGGCGAAGACGACGATATCGGGCTTTCCCTGCCCCAACCTCCGCCACCCGCACCGGCGCGGCGCGACGCAGCGATCCAGGAGGCGATGCGCCGCTTCGATGCGGACGGCGAAGGTACGCGAACGAAACCCGCCCGAACCGAACCCCGACGCTCCGATTCTCGATGGGGCATTTCCCACCGCCCGCAACTTGGCATGTTGGCCGCCGCTTCACTGGTCGCGGTGATTGGGCTGCCATTGGCGTGGCTCACTGTAACCCAGAGGACTGAACCGGCTGCGGAACTAGCATCGCGGGAACGCGCCGACATCAAGACTTTCGATGTCGAGGAGGCACCGCCGTCGGCCGCAATGTCCGCATCGAGGCCGCCAGCGGTAGCCTTCGAGCCCCCAATGGTGGCCCCGCCGCCGATCGTTGCGCCCCGAGACGATGAGGCGCGCTTCGCGGAAAGCGCCACGTCACCAGCGCAAGCAAGCTCGACCGGCAAGCGTGAAGCGCCATCCATGCTTGCGGAAGGCAAAGCCACACGCGATGCAAATTCCGTCGACGGCCGGCGCGATACGATGCTTGCCCAGGCTGACATCACGGCGTTCCCGGTGATGGTCGCCCCTGTCGCCCCTGTCGCCCCTGCCGCCCCTGCCGCTGCTGCGCCGCCGCCTCCGCCGATGAAGGCAGAGGGCGTGGCCGCTGCTGAAAACCGTGGAGAACTCGCCGACTCCAGAGACGTTATCGTAACCGCCGCCAAAAGGCGCGGGAGAGCTGTTCCCGAACGTGGCGACTGGAATGCTTGTACGATCGATGATCCCAAGCGCAGCCTTGCCGCCTGCAAATCCCTCATCAATCCAAGTGCCAGGGGAACCAAGGGCCAAGCCGCAGCCCGTCTCGCTGACGGCCTGTCGCTCGCTTGGCAAGGCAATATCGAGCGCGCCATTGCTGCGTTCGATCAGGCGATCGCGATCAATCCGAAATCATCGCTGGCTTATCTCAACCGCGGCCTAGCCTGGCGGCAAAAAGGCGATGACAACCGAGCGCTGACCGACCTTGATCAGGCTGTGAAACTCGCGCCAAATACTGCGCGCGGCTACTATAATCGCGGCCTGCTGCTGCGCGAACGTGGTGATGACCGACGGGCAAGGGCCGATCAGGCCCGTGCCGTCGATCTCGACGCCGATTATGGGGCCGTCATCGACTGAGCCTCGACACGGCTGGCGCTATACCGCAGCAGCGCATCGTTGACGCGCTCCATTGCGGCACCGTTGAGGATGGGCGAATTCGAAATAGGCTTCGATCGCCACGCGCAGCCGATCCTCCGAGACGCCGTTCCAGATAGTCCCGCCATAGGTCCAGCGTGCGCCCGTTGATCGCCAGCACGAGTTGATCATAGGAGTTACGCCATGATAAATCGATAATTGATCACTGTCTAATAATTTAATTGAACATTGTATATTTTTGTGCGAAATCCGTTGCGCTCACGAATCGAGGCCAGTTAACGCTTCGCTGAGCCCTTACTGTTAACGCCGCCCTTCGGAGGATTGCGCCCTTGTCCGCACCAGATGTCACGCTGCTCGCGAAGCGCCGATTCGGCCCGATGTTCGTCGTCCAGTTCCTGGGCGCGTTCAACGACAATTTGCTCAAGTTCGCGATGCTCTTTCTCGCGAATTTCGGCATCTTCGCTACTGAGCCGGACAAGGCCGAGCTACTCGCCGCAATCGCGACGGGGTTGTTCATCCTGCCTTATTTCCTGTTTTCCGCGCTGGCCGGGCAGCTTGCCGACATGATCGACAAGGCGCGATTGATCCGCTGGATCAAGCTCGCCGAGGTCGGGATCATGACGCTCGCGCTGGCGGGCTTCTCGATACAGTCGATCCCGATCCTGCTGACCTGCCTGTTCCTGATGGGACTGCATTCCACCCTGTTCGGCCCGGTCAAATATTCGATCCTGCCCCAGCATCTGCGCGAGACCGAGATCATGGGCGGCACCGGCTTGATCGAAGGTGGCACTTTCCTTGCGATCCTGGGCGGTCAACTGCTGGCGGGTTGGATTCCCGCGTGGGAAGCCGGGATGGCGGCAATGGGCCTCGCGGCGCTGGGCTATGTCGCCGCGCTCGCGATCCCGACTGCCCCGCCGATCCGCGACCATCATCATGTCGATTGGAACATCTTCAAGGGCACTTGGGAGATCCTGAAGACCGCGAAACACGGCCGTGGCGTCTGGCTCTCGATTCTCGGCATCAGCTGGTTCTTCGCAGCGGGCGCCGTGCTCGTCTCCGAATTCGCGCCGCTGGTCAGCGGCACGCTGGCTGCGAAGCAGGAAGTGGCGACGCTGTTTCTGATCGTCTTCTCGCTGGCGATCGCCATCGGATCGGTGATCGTCAACAAACTGCTCAAGGGCGAGGTCTCGGCCCGCTACGTCCCTATTTCGGCGTTGGTGCTGGCGGGAGGCCTGATTGACCTGTCCTTCTCGACCAGCGGTTTCGCGGTCCACACCGCCGGGGCAAATGTTTCGCAGTTCCTCGCCACCCCCGGCGCGATCCACATCCTGATCGATCTCGGCGTGATCGCACTTTCGGGCGGCATGTTCATCGTGCCGCTCTACGCGATCCTCCAGATCCACAGCCCGCCCGAGGAACGCTCGCAAATCATCGCCGCCAACAATATCGTCAATGCAGGCGTCACCGTCGTCGCCGTGCTGGCCATCACCGCGCTGCTGGCGAGTGGTACGGACATACCGGGACTGATTCTCACGCTCGGCCTCGCCACGCTGGTCGTCGCGCTGATCAGCATCTGGCTGCTGCCGGAAACGCTGTTCAAATCGGTCATTCGCGGCGTGCTGAAACTCTTATACCGCGTCGAGATGACCGGCATCGAGCATATGCCGAAGCCCGGCGAGCGCGCCGTCGTGGTGGTCAATCATCTGAGCTTCCTCGACGGCCTGCTGCTCGGCGCCTTCCTGCCCGGCAAGCCGACCTTCGCGGTCAATACCCACATCGCGAAGAGCTGGTGGATCAAGCCCTTCCTCGGCCTGTTCCATGCGTTTCCGGTCGATCCGACCAACCCGATGGCGGCCAAGGCCATGGTCAAGGCGGTGCGCGAGGGGCGCACGCTGGTGATCTTCCCCGAAGGCCGCATCACCGTGACCGGCGCGCTGATGAAGGTGTTCGACGGCCCCGGCATGGTCGCCGACAAGGCCGACGCGCCGATCGTCCCGGTGCGGCTCGATGGCCCCCAATATACCCCTTTCTCGAGGATGAAGGGCAAGGTGCGTCAGCGCTGGTTCCCGAAGATCTCGATCACCGTGTTGCCGCCGCGCCGCTTCGCCGTCGAGGGCGAAATGAGCGCCAAGGAACGCCGCGCCATCGCCGGCCGCCGTCTCTATGACGAGATGAGCCGGATGATCTTCGATACGTCGGACACCCAACGCACGCTCTTCACCGCCCTGTGCGATGCGAGTGCGCTGCACGGCGGCAAGACGTTGGTGGTCGAGGACGTCAAACGCGACCCGATGAATTATGCTCGCCTGATCACCGCCGCCGGCCTGCTGAGCAAGCGGCTGGCGCAGGACACGAGGCAGGGCGCGGCGGTCGGGCTACTGCTGCCCAACGTCACCGGTGTGGCCGCTACCTTCTTCGCGTTGCAAGCAATCGGCCGCGTGCCGGCGATGCTCAACTTCACCGTGGGGCTCGCCAACATGCGCTCGGCCTGCACGACCGCCGCGATCGAGACCATCGTCACTGCCCGCGCCTTCGTCGAGCAGGCGAAGTTGGAGGATCTTGTCGCAGCCCTGACCGCCGATGGCCGCCGCATCGTCTATCTCGAAGATATCGGCGCGACGATCGGCGGCGTCGAAAAGCTCTGGGCGCTGCTCCGTTACAAGCGCGCCGCCGCCCGCCATGCCAAGCTGCGCGTCTCGCCGGATGCCCCCGCCGTAATCCTCTTTACCAGCGGATCGGAGGGCGCGCCGAAGGGCGTCGTCCTCACCCACCGCAACCTGCTGTCCAACTGCGCCCAGCTCGCCGCCCGCATCGATTTCAATACCAGCGACGTGGTGCTGAATGCGCTACCGGTGTTCCACAGCTTCGGCCTGACCGGCGGCACCTTGCTGCCGATGCTCAACGGCATCCGCACCGTCTTCTACCCGAGCCCGCTCCATTACCGGATCGTCCCGGCGCTCGCGTATGACGCCAACGCGACCATATTGTTCGGCACCGACACCTTCCTGTCGGGCTATGCGCGGATGGCGCACAGTTACGACTTCTATTCGCTGCGCTACATCTTCGCGGGCGCCGAGCGGGTGCGTGACGAGACCCGCAAGGTCTATGCCGAGAAATTCGGCTTGCGCATCCTCGAAGGCTATGGCGCGACCGAAGCGGCGCCGGTGATCGCGGTCAACACGCCGATGCATTTCAGGGCCGGCACCGTCGGTCGCCTGCTCCCCGCGATCGAAGCGCGGCTCGACGATGTCCCCGGCATCACAGAGGGCGGTCGGCTCTATATTCGCGGCCCGAACATCATGGCCGGCTACATGCTCGCGAGCGAACCGGGCAAGCTCCAGCCACCAGAGGGAGGCTGGCACGACACCGGCGACATCGTCACCATCGACGACCCGGGCTTCGTGACCATCCGCGGCCGCGCCAAGCGCTTCGCCAAGATCGGCGGCGAGATGGTCTCGCTGCCTGCGGTCGAGGGCTATGCCTCGGCGGCCTTCCCCGGAGCCGAGCACGCCGTCGTCACCAAGCCCGATCCCAAGAAGGGCGAACAGCTCGTTCTGTTCACCACCGCGAAGGGTGCCACGCAGAAGGCTTTGCAGGCGTGGTGCAAGGCCAATGGCGTAACCGAACTGATGATCCCGCGAGACATTCGCGTTCTCGATGCACTACCCGTGTTGGGAACAGGCAAGATCGACTATGTCAGCTTGACCGAAACGGCGAAGTGAGCGTGCCTGACACCCCGTGCGCGCCGTCCAAGCTGCTATGGGCGGCCGAGCTGCCGCGTGCGGTCTGGACGGTGGCGAGTTGGCCACGTCACCGCAAGGCGCTAGCCGCCGCACCCCGTGGAGACAACCCTGAGCCTCAAGGCGCAGATCGTTCTCGGCAATCGCCGGCACGTTGTCTACCAGGACGTCGCGTTGACGACTAACCGCTGGCGAATGAATTTCACCAATGCCGACGGTGTCGGGCAGGAACTGACTGGCGGTGGGATCGAAGTGATGCGCAAACAGGCCGACGGAGGCTGGCGCTACATCATCGACGACGCTTCGCGGTCGGCATCGAAATAGCGCTAGACGAAAGCCACCGCCAACGGGCTCGTATTGGGTCGGCCGTTATTCCGCCGGGCGTGCGGAGTTCGGATACCAGTAGGTGACGTGGCAGGCCTCGCAGCGCTGGTCTATGTCCCCGCCGATGCGGGTCAGAGCCGCCGGGTCCTTGCGATCGATGGCCTTGAGCGCATCGAAGGCGCTGTCACGCACCGCACCGGCGAAAAAATCGAAATCCGGCCGGTTGGCCTTGATCGCCGCGTCGATCTGCTGCGGCTCAAGTTCGCCCAGTCCACCCTTCGTTCCGTGCGGAGCGGCAGGGCGGTCGGGCATCATCATCAGATTCATCGATTCTATCAGGGTCATCGCGTGACGGCGTACCCCGCGCCACTCCTCATCGGTGCGCGGCTCATGCTTGACGACACCCGAAGCGTTGGAGATGATGCCCACCGCATCCCACACCCCGTCCGCCGCCGGATCGACGGTTGACTCCATTAGCTCCTTAATGCTCGCAATCGGCTTGTACGATGTCCCCGGCGTGTTCCGCGTCTCGGTGGTCGGATCGCTTCGGATCCCACAACCGCCCACCGCCAGAATCAACGCCGCCAGAGCCGCCACCGGAAGCAACCGGCCGATCTTGCCCGAAGACGAAGTCATGCGTTCATCCATGCCGATTTCCTTAACAGACTTCATGGTTGCAAGGCTCCTGCCCGACCCCGATCGAGCATGGGCGTCCCACGCCGGATTGCGAAGCCAGTTGCGGTTGCGTAACCGTTGCCCAGCAACGTAACCATGTCCGATCACTGCCATTGCCCCAGCTGGGCGTTCTCCCGCACGAACGGAACCTCATCGCCCCATGACTCCCGATCCAGTTCGGGATGCACATCTGCTCCAGCGTGTTGACGGTCCGGGCGGAAACAAGCGGCGCCGGTGTGACGAGGGTTACGTCCAGACCTTGCAACCGCAGCTTCTCGGCGACGACACTGCCCATATAGTAATGGTCGTCGTCATAGAGATGACCGGTCCGGAAATCTCCACGCCATCCATCACGTCATCCGGCGTGAACAACGCCGAACCGTCGAGTTCGGCGATCGCGGAGCGGTGATAGCGCGCGACGCCATCGCGGCGCCAGTGCGATCCGGTCGCGATCACAATCCGGTTCGCGCCGGTGTCTATTATGTCCTGTGCGGTCATGGCGCTCGCCAGATAGACCTGCACATTAGGGGTGTGACGGGCGAGCCAGCGCACACAAAATTGCATAAGGTCGAGCTTCGACGCTCGCGGTCCGGGACGCCCCTCGGAGGAACAAAGAGCATCCGCCGGCACAATCCGGCTGTTGGTAGATTTGTTGGTAACAAAATTACCTTGCTACATCGGCCGTAGGGTATCTTAGCCTCACACCATGAATCTCGAATCCTGTCGTCACTGACCAGAAATAAGGTGCACAACCACTCAGATCATCCGATGATGATGCACTAAAGAACGCCTATAAATCAGGTATTTTACAGAACTCCCGCCTCACGAGATACCTAGCCGTTCACGGTTTCCGCGGCTTGCCAGCACGGTGCTAAACGGGGCGGACGAATTTTCGTCCGACTGGATCGAGATGCAGCTCGCGCACGTCCCGCGCGGCATCCGGGCTGGGCGCTCTAGGGTCAGGACCTATTCGATAGCATCGAGTTCAATTTTCCTCTTCAGTTCCATGAGCTTGATTTAGGTTTAATCGTGACAAGACAATATATTCCAAAGCTTGACGGGCTGAGCGGTAACTGCGCATTACCTTGAAACAGGGAGAGCATCGGACAGGGACGATGTTGGATAATGTCGATTGATCGGCAACAATATTCGCTGCGTGGCTGCACTTGGGGGGTTGCGCTGGCCAGCCTGTCGTTGCTGTCGGCACGAGCCGAGGCTGCACTCGATCTCAGCAACATGTCGATCGAGCAACTTGCCCAGATCGAGGTGACCTCGGTTTCAAAGACCGCGCAACCCTTGAGCGATGCGCCCGCGGCGATCTACGTTATAACCCATGAGGACGTCATAAGGTCTGGAGCCACCAGCGTTCCGGAAATGTTGCGTCTCGCACCGAACCTTCAAGTGGCGCAGATCAACGCCAGCCGTCACGCGATTTCGGCGCGCGGATTCAACGGTGGCGCCGCCGACAAGCTGTTGGTGCTGGTGGATGGACGCAGCATATACACGCCCTTTTCGTCAGGGGTGAACTGGGACCTGCAAGAGGTGCCGCCCGAGAATATCGAACGGATTGAGGTGGTCAGCGGCCCCGGCGGAACCTTATGGGGGGCGAATGCCGTCAACGGCGTGATCAACATCATCACCCGCAAATCCAGCGACACCCAGGGCGCTACGGTGGAGCTCGGAGGTGGTAACACCGAGATCAGAGGCAGGCTGCAATATGGCGGGAAAATAGCCGACGACCTGAGCTACCGCGCCTATGTCGGGGGCTTCAAACACTGGGATAAGAATGCCGACGGTACAGGCGCGAATGCACGCGATGCCTGGGATAAAGTGCAGGGCGGATTTCGGGTGGACTGGGAGCCGGCCAGTGATCTGATCACTGTTCAGGGCGACATCTATGACGGGTCCGAGCAGCAGCTCAGCACTGTGGATGAAGCGATATCGGGACGTAATCTACTGGCCCGATGGACCCATGCGATGGACGGCGGATCGAGCCTGCAGGTTCAAGCCTATTACGACCATATCAACGTCTCGGTTCCCCGCAGTTTCGCGAACCGTCTCGATACTTACGATATTCAGGCCCAGCATAACTTTTCGCTCGGTGATCATCAGATCGTCTGGGGCGGTGGATATCGCGTGCTGAGCGACGATTTTCCGACCGTTCTTTCGGCGGGGCAGCAAGTGCAGTTCGTCCCGCAGAGCCGCACATTCAAGCTTTGGAATCTTTTCCTGCAGGACTCCTTCTCCCTTACGGACAAGCTCAAGCTTATCGCCGGCATCAAAATCGAGGACGAGCCCTACACCGGCGTCGAGTTCATGCCGAACGCGCGTTTGGCATGGGCGGTCACAGACACCAGCCTGCTTTGGTTTGCGGCATCCCGCGCCGTGCGCGTCCCTTCCCGGCTTGATCGCGATGTTACCCAACGCACGGGTTCGCTTCTTACGATAACCGGGGGCGATATGCAGCCCGTCAAGGTGACCGCCTATGAACTCGGCTACCGTGCCCAGCCCCTGGCGAATCTATCTTTTTCGATCTCGACTTTTTACAACGTCTATCCAAACCTGCGCAGTGCCGAGCCTACAAATGGCAATTTTCCGCTCTTCTTTGCAAACGGCATGGAGGGCGAAACCTACGGCGTTGAATTCTGGGCGAACTACAGCGTAACCGACTGGTGGCGCCTCACCGGGGGTGCCAACTGGCTTCATAAAGACTTGCGCTTCAAACCAGGCAACCTTGGTGTGGGCGGGCTACAAATTGCCGGGAACGATCCGAAATATCAGCTCTCGCTGCGTTCCGCGATGGATCTGGGCCGAAGCGTCACGCTGAACCTTGATCTTCGCCGGATCGGCGCATTGCCTGCACCGCCCTCCCCCGCCTATGTGGAGCTGGGCGCCAGGATCGCCTGGGCGGCTTCAGACAAGCTCGATATTTCGGTGACCGGGTCGAATCTTCTTCACGCCTATCACACGGAATTCGGTACAATTGCGAACACATTACAGGTCGGCCCCGTTGGGGTCAGAATAAGAAGAAGCGTGTTTGTTGCTACGCGATGGAAATTCTAACGGTGCTGCGATCGCAGGAGCATGACGGCGGTCTTGGTAGTATTCGTGCGCGGCATGTTCGAAATTGAGACGCTATTGGGCTGTCAAGATGATGAGGCGACGAACGCGGAAATACCGACGGGAGACGACCGTGAAACATAGCGCCCATGTCGGAACGAAAATCCGCATCTGATGGCTAGAGGCAACCTTTACCGCATCTTTTTCGGCTTCGTTCTGCTGTTTGCCGCCTCCACACTCGCGGCAACCGCGATAGCGCAGACCGCACCGCTGGAAACCCAGGTGAAGGCGGCCTTCTTGCCCAAATTCGCCGCGTATGTGAACTGGCCGTCCGGTACAATCGGCGCGCCCAATGATCCGGTCGAACTTTGCATCATCGGCCGGGATCCGTTTGGCCGCGAGCTCGATGAAACAGCGGCCCATCAATATGTCGACCAGCATCCCGTCCGTGTGCGCCGGATTGATAGCACTGCGGATGCCGAACATTGTCAAATCGCGTTTTTGGGCGGCTCGGCCAAGCAGAAACCCGCCGCGATGCAGGATGCCCTGCGTGGAAAGCCGATACTCACCGTGACGGATGCCAGTCTTGGCGCAGATCGCGGAATGGTTCACTTCGCACTGAAGGATGGGCGCGTGCGCTTCCACATCGACGACGCTTTGGCAGGGCGCAACAATCTTGCCATCAGCGCGCGGTTGCTGAGCCTCGCGATCAGCGTGAAACCAAGGGCGCGAACATCATGAGCTTTGCTTCCATCTTCGAGCGTCGTGGCCTTGCCATAGTGGTGCCGCTGGCCGTGCTGATACTGCTGCTTGCCGGCTTGTGGATGATCTACGAGAACGAACAAAGCTACCGGCATGAACAACAGCGCGCCACTCAGGTGCAAGCCGAAATATTGGCGGCAAGCGTTACCGCCGCACTCGATTTTGGCGATCGGGCCGCCGCACAGGAATCCGCCGATGCTCTGCGGGCGAATCCGCAAGTGCAGGTGGCGGGGATCTACGGCGCTAGCGGCGACCGTTTCGCAGGATACGCGCGGACGCAAGCATTGTTACCGCTCCATTTTTCGGAGACGAGATCATCAAACGGCGGGCTCGTTCGGGCGACCGCTCCGGTGATGCGAAGCGGCGCGAAGATCGGCACCGTTTACCTTGCCGGCGCCATCGATCCTCTTTCGCGCCGTTTGGCCCGCTATGCGATGATCGCGCTGCTCGTGGTGATGACCTGTCTGGTTCTTGCTGTGCTGGGCTATGGTCAGGCAGCGCTTGGGCGCGTCAACCGGACTCTTGCCGACGCCAATCGCGAACTCCAGTTCCAGATGAAAGAACGCGGTCGCACGGAAGAACAGCTCCGGGAAGCCCAGAAGATGCAAGCGCTGGGCCAGCTCACAGGCGGTATCGCGCACGATTTCAATAATTTACTTGCGGTGATCCAGGGCTCCGCTGATATCCTCCAGCGGCCGGGCTTGTCCGAGGAAAAACGCATACGCTTTACCAATGCGATCATCGAGGCTTCCACGCGGGGGGCGTTGTTGACCGGACAATTGCTTGCTTTCGCGCGGCGTCAACCGCTCAGGCCGGAAGTACTCGATCTCAACCACCATATTCTCACGATGTTGGCCATGCTCCAGCCCACGCTCGGCCCCAACATCATACTCAGCACGCATCTCGAACAGGCGCTGCTACCGGCGGAGGTCGATCCGGGGCAGTTCGAAGCGGCACTCCTCAACATCATCGTCAACGCCCGCGACGCCATGCCGGACGGCGGCCAGATCACCATTCGCACCCGCAACGTCACGGATGGGGAAGCTGTTGAGCGGCAACAGGCCGTCGCGATTACCATCGAGGATGAGGGTAGTGGGATAGAGCCGGATCAGCTCAAGCACGTATTCGAGCCTTTCTTTACGACCAAGGAGGTCGGCAAGGGAACCGGGCTGGGGTTAAGCCAGGTCTATGGATTTGCCGCGCAATCGGGCGGGGAGGCGCGGATCGACAGCGAAGTCGGACGGGGTACGACGCTGACGATATTGCTTCCAGCAAGCGACCAGCCGCTACCGGCCGCGCAACAGGTTGAGCAGCCGGTAGCGGCAAAGGAACCGGCCGGACACATCCTGCTGGTCGAAGACAATGAAGATGTCGGCAACCTCGCCGAAACACTGCTCGGCGAGTTGGGACATATCGTTGTCCGCGCGCGCAACGGCCCGGAAGCGTTACGTCTCGCGGAGGGCGGAGCGCGATTCGACATTGTCTTCAGCGACGTGGTAATGCCGGGGATGACCGGGCTTGAGCTCGCCGAAAAGCTCAAACAGCGCCGCCCGAAATTGCCGATCATCTTGACGACCGGCTATAGTGATCGGATTACGGCAGCGGGGTCACAGGGTTTTCCCGTCGTGCGCAAGCCATATCGAATGGAAACTCTTGCCATTGCCGTCAACGAGGCGCTGGCAACCCAACGGCGCACTGACGAGAGATTGCAATTTTAAATGGGTAAGCCCTCTTCTGTTGAGCGCGGAGCAGCCAAATGTCGCTGCCACGCGCTTCACATCGAAGCTCGACGCGTCTTTCGTTTCACCGTCGTGCATGACTGCCTCACAGGCAGCAACGGGCGTAGACCGAATCCTCTGTCCCCGACCAGAATACCGACCCCTGAAAAACCGTCGGTCATTGCATGCTGGCGACCCCGGCGTGACTCGAACACGCAACATCCTGCTTAGAAGGCAGGTGCTCTATCCAGTTGAGCTACGGGGTCTCGCCCGCCGCATAAGACCTTCTGGTGCCGGAGCGCAACGGGGCGTGGGGCGGAATTTATCGTTGTCGCTATTTAAGCCGTTGGTAGCAGCACTTACGCACTTACGAGTTCATTAACCCTCTCGCGCTAATAGAACGAAAGACTAAGTGCGGATGCCTATATATGAACCATGCAGAATTGCTTCAGAAAGTAAGCGATCGCGTTAGGAATACCGCGACACGGGTCCGTTTGTTCGCCGTATCCGGCAAAGCCACCGAAATCCTCTCGAAAAAGGTCGGCAAGACCTCACTGGGCCGCACGGCGAAAATCGCCTTTGGTATCCAGGGGCTGTTCCTCCTGATCCTTGGAATCGCATCGTTTACGGGCGTATCGAGCGCGTTGGTCGATGTTGCGGACCTCAACGGCGTCGTGAAACAGCAGCGGCTGCTGCTCAATGCGCGAATCGCGGTCGTGGAATCGAGCGACAAGGTGAAAGCCTATGCGCTGACCGGCAATTCGAAGACGGAGACCACGGCACGCAATGCCGTGGCCCACGCCGCCGACGCGGTTCAGAAGGCATCCGATGCCGCATTGAACGACGAGCAGGTCAAGCTCCTGCATGCCGCGGCTGACGCGGCGGCAGAAACCCCGAAAATGTTCGAACAACTCGTCAAGACGCAAAATGCGGTCAACAATCAGGTTCGCGAAAAAATCCACGTCGAGGGTGGCGCCATCCAGACCGCGCTCAACCGTCTTGCCGAAAATGCAAGCCTGGCTGGCCAGGAAAAGGTGGCGGCCAAAGCCCGTGAGGCAAGCGCTGCCTATTCGCTCGTGCGAATCGATATGGAGCATTTCATCTCGGACCCAAGCAAGGACAACATCGCTGCCGCCAAGCAACAGTCTCTGGCGCTTGAGAGCGTTCTCAACGAACTCTACGACGCGACCCAGGATCCAAAGCTTCTCGCGGAGGCGGACGGCGTCATCAAACGCCTGATCAACTATGACATCGCTTTTCTTGACACCGTCAAGTTGACCGGCGCGCGGCGTGTCGAGCTCGACCGCCTTCTGGTAGGGCACGCACAGAGCGTCGGGCGCGTCGTGGACAGAATTGGCGCGGAGGTTGATGCCATTCAAAGCGGGGCCGCAAGCAGCGCTCGCCTGAAGCTGGGCGGGTTGCTGACGTTGTCGCTGCTGCTGAGCAGCCTCGGCTTGTTGTTCGTCGTTCTCGCCAACATCGTTTTTCGCCGCGCGGTTACCGGTCCGATCCTGGAAATCGCCGATGACATGGAGCGGATTGCGAAAGGGCAATTCGACCACCAGGCAGCGTTTACGGAACGCGCGGACGAAGTCGGCGACATGGCGCGCGCGCTCGAGGTTTTCCGCCTCAACGCCATCGAAGTACAGCGTCTCCAGGGCGAAGAGGCGGAGAGCATCGCGGCGAAGCATCGCGCCGATCAATTGGCAATGGACGCCGAAAGGCGAAGCATCGAGGAGCGTCAGGCCGCGCAGGCGGACGCGGAACAGGCCAAACGCCGCATGCTGGCAGAACTTGCCGTCCGTTTTGAAAATCAGGTCGCCCGCGCCATGGACACGGTTGCCCAGGCGGCGCTTGAAATCGACGCGGGCGCGCAACGGGTCGCGAGCACCGTCGCATCGAGCAAGGAAATCGCCGCGGCCGTCACGGATGCCGCTGTCGAGGCCAGTTCCAGCACCGCAACGATCGCGTCCGCGACGGAGGAGATGAGCCTGTCGCTGGCCGAGGTCTCAAAGCAGGTTCTCGAATCGTCGCACTTCGCGTCCCGTGCGGTCGACCGGGTCGGCCAGACCGACGAGATCGTGACGTCGCTCGCGCGCGATGCGGCCGAAATCGGCGAAGTCGTCTCGCTGGTCCACAACATCGCCCAGCAGGTGAACCTGCTCGCGCTCAACGCCACGATCGAAGCGAGCCGCGCGGGAGAAGCGGGACGCGGCTTCGCGGTCGTCGCCGCCGAAGTGAAGTCGCTTGCTCAGCAAACCGCGTCCGCCACCGCGCACATCAGCGAACGGGTCAGCTCGATCCAGAACATCAGCCAGACGGCGATGCAGGCGATCAACGAGATCGGCCAGGTCATAAGCGAGATGGGCGTCCTGGCGGCCAGTGTCGCGATCGCGGTGGAGCAGCAGGTGTCGACGACCGCCGAAATCGCCCGAAACACCACGCTTGCGGCAACGGGCACCAGTCAGGTGACGGGACATCTCAGGCGCGTTCAGGAAGGCGTTTCCATCAGCGGGGATGCAGCGGAAACCGCGCGAATTGCCGCCGAAGAAGTGAGCCGGCAGACCGAAGCACTGCAAAAGGAAATCGACAGTTTCCTTGCGTCGGTCCGCGCCGCCTGAGGCGACACTCGCTCACCATTTATTTACCGAGTCACGCTATGAATACATCGGGAAATTTTGATCCGTTCAGGACGACTGAATGGAAAAAGAGGATAAAGTGAAAGTGAAGAAGACCGTCTCAGCACTCCTGGCCTTCGCGGCGATGATTGCACCCTTGCAAGCAAGGGCCGATGCTCCAACGGCATGGCAGGGCGCGGTCGCTCGACTGATCGCAAGCCATCAGAACTATCCGCGTTCGGCGCAGATCCGCGGCGAAGAAGGCACGACTCGCCTGCGCCTGATGCTTGCCGCCGATGGCAAGATCAATCAGGTTCAGCTCACGCAAAGCTCCGGTTCCGACATTCTCGACCGGGAAGCACGGTCGGTCGTAACGGGTATCGGACGCCTTCCCGCGCCGCCCGCGGGCGTTACGACTCTGCTGGTGCCTATCGTCTGGCGCCTTAACTAGGGTGCCGTGCTTGTGGATGCTGAAACGGGGTTCAGCATGACGAAGCACTAGGTATTTAGCTCTTTCCTACACTGTACCGATATGGTTAGTGTTCCGATTTGGTTTTCATCAAATCGGAGAACGGCATGTCCATTATCGAAGGTCTGATCAGCCCCATCGCGAAGCTGATCGACAAGATCATTCCCGATCCGCAGGCGCGCGACCAGGCGAAGCTCGAACTGCTGAAGCTGCAGGGCAGCCAGGAAATGGAAACGCTCAAGACCCAGCTGTCCGCCATCGTCGCCGAAGCGCAATCGACCGATCCCTGGACCAGCCGCGCGCGGCCGAGTTTCCTTTACGTGATGTATGCGCTGCTGCTGTGGGCGATCCCGATGGGCCTGATCGCCGCGGCCCAGCCGCAAATGGCCAATGATATTGCGCATGGCATGAATGCCTATCTCGCCGGCATACCCGAGCCGCTCTACGCGCTCTTCGGCACCGGCTATCTGGGCTATACGGCGGCGCGGAGCTGGGGCAAGGCAAAGGGCGTCGACAAGTAACGCCCGGAGCGCCGCCCATGACCAGCCTCGCCATGCTCATTCTCTCCAACCTCTTCATGACGACCGCCTGGTACGGACACCTGAAATATCCACATGCGCCGATGTGGGCGGCTATCCTGATCTCGTGGGGTATCGCGCTCTTCGAATATTGCCTCGCCGTCCCCGCCAACCGCATCGGCTACACCCATGGTCTGAGTGCCGGGCAGCTTAAGATCATGCAGGAGGTAGTGGCCCTTGCCGTCTTCGCGATTTTCGCGGTGACGGTCCTGAAGGAACCACTAGGCTGGCGCTACCTCGGCGCCTTCGCCTGCCTCATCGGCGCGGCGGTGTTCATGTTCGTGGGCAAGACGCATGGGTGAAGAGTATCGGCTTTGGGAAGAAGCAGGCATTATCCGCTTCGTCACCCAAACCAGTTTTGGTGTGAACCATGTGTGAACTTTCGCCCTCCCCACCAAGCGTCACCGCCCCCCGATTGAACTCCCCTTCCCCCTCCCCCATATCCCACCCGTAACAACGGAGCGGGCATGGGCGATATTCCCAAGTGGCACGGCACAACAATTTTATCCGTGCGCAAGAATGGCAAGGTCGTGGTGGCTGGTGACGGCCAGGTTTCGATGGGCAATACCGTCATGAAGCCGAATGCGAAGAAGGTCCGGCGGCTGGGCGATGGCTCGGTGATCGGCGGCTTCGCGGGCGCGACGGCGGATGCCTTTACCCTGTTCGAACGGCTGGAGGCAAAGCTGGAGCGCCATAACGGCCAGCTGCTGCGCGCGGCGGTCGAACTGGCGAAGGACTGGCGGACCGACAAATATCTGCGCAACCTCGAAGCGATGATGATCGTCGCCGACAAGGAGGTGACGCTGATCCTGACCGGCAATGGCGACGTGCTGGAGCCAGTTGGCGGTGTCGCGGCGATCGGCTCCGGTGGCAATTTCGCGCTGGCCGCGGCGCGGGCGCTGGTCGATTATGAGGCGGATGCCGAAACCATCTGCCGCAAGGCGATGGGCATCGCGGCGGACGTCTGCGTGTTCACCAACAACAACCTTACCATCGAAACGCTGGACGCCGCCGCATAATCCCCCTCCCGCTTGCGGGAGGGGTTAGGGTGGGCAACCACCTTTCCTTTTAGACCTCCGCTCGCGATTAGCGCGAGCCCACCCCCTAACCCCTCCCGGAAGCGGGAGGGGAGAAGAGCAGAAGATGAACGACGCACTTACCCCTAAAGCCATTGTTGCCGCGCTCGATGCGCATATCGTCGGCCAGAACGACGCCAAGCGCGCCGTCGCCGTGGCGTTACGCAACCGCTGGCGCCGGCAGAAGCTGCCCGAAGCATTGCGCGATGAGGTCAGCCCCAAGAATATCCTGATGATCGGCCCGACGGGCTGCGGCAAGACCGAGATCAGCCGCCGCCTTGCCAAGCTCGCCGACGCGCCGTTCGTGAAGGTGGAAGCGACCAAGTTCACCGAGGTCGGCTATGTCGGTCGCGATGTCGAGCAGATCGCGCGCGATCTGGTCGAGGAAGCCGTTCGACTCGAAAAGGAACGCCGCCGCACGGCCGTGAAAGACAAGGCGGAGGAAGCCGCGCTCGCCCGCCTGCTCGACGCGCTCGTCGGCAAGGACGCCAGCGAGGCAACACGCGGCGCCTTCCGCCAGCGTTTCGAGGATGGCCAGCTCGATGACAAGGAAATCGAGATCGAGCTGGAAGACGCCGGCGGCATGCCGCTCGAGATACCCGGCATGGGCGGTCAAGTCGGCATGATCAATCTGGGCGACATGATGGGCAAGGCGTTTGGCCAGAGCCGCACCAAGCGGCGCAAGCTGCCGGTGCGCGCGGCCTGGACCAAGCTGGTCGACGAAGAGGCCGACAAGCGGCTCGACCAGGACGAGGTCAGCCGCACCGCGCTTGCGGATGCCGAAGCCAATGGCATCGTCTTCCTCGACGAGATCGACAAGATCGCGGTCAGCGACGTGCGCGGCGGGTCCGTCAGCCGCGAAGGTGTGCAGCGCGACCTTCTCCCGCTGATCGAAGGCACGACCGTCTCGACAAAATATGGCCCGATGAAGACCGATCATATCCTCTTCATTGCGTCGGGCGCGTTTCATGTCGCCAAGCCCAGTGATCTTCTGCCGGAGCTGCAGGGGCGCCTGCCTATCCGCGTCGAACTGAAGGCGCTGACCGAGGAGGATTTCGTGCGGATTCTGTCCGACACGCGCGCTTCGCTGACCGAGCAATATCGCGCATTGATCGCAACCGAGGGCGTCGAGATCAGCTTCACGGAAGACGGCATTCGCACCATCGCCAGGATTGCCGCCGAGGTGAACAGCCAGCTGGAGAATATCGGGGCGCGGCGCCTTTCGACGGTGATGGAAAAACTGCTGGAGGAGGTCTCGTTCGACGCCGAAAACCGCAAAGGCGAGACGCTCGTCGTCGATGCGTCCTATGTCGACAGCCAGCTTAAGGAAATCGCGCGGGATACGGACCTGAGCAAATACGTGCTTTAATACCACGGAGACCAGTGATACTGTGAGATCATGCGCAATGTCACAGTATCACTGGATGATGAAACCTACCGCCGCGCGAAGCGCTATGCGGTGGAGCACGACAAGAGCCTGTCCGCGATGGTACGGGAATATCTGAATGCGATCGGCACGGAAGAAACCGAATTTGAGCACCTGAAACGCCAGGAAATGGAGCTGCGCAGGCAGGTTGTTGGCGTCGGCACTGCAAGTAATCGATTGAGCCGCGAAGAACTTTACGATCGCAAGGCAATGCGCGAAGACTGGGAAAAGGGTCAGCGTGGCTGATCTGCATTTTCTCGATACCAATATTTTCCTTTATGCGATCTCTCTTGATCCAGCCGAACAGGCAAAGCGGGAGCGAGCCCAGGAACTGATCGACAGGGACGATGCCGCGCTTTCGATGCAGGTTCTGCACGAATTCATGTCCCAGGCGACGCATTACCGCCGCAACCCGCCACTATCGGTATCCGACGCCTGGAAATATGTGCAGGCATGGCGGCGGTTCCCCATTCAGGAAAATACCGTCGATGTACTTGATGCGGCCTATGCGATTCACCAGGCACATAAATTTTCGTTCTGGGATTGCCTGATCATCGCCGCCGCTCAGGCACTTGGTTGCATGACTCTCCATAGCGAAGACATGCAGCATGGGCGGATCGTCGATCGCCTGCGCATCGTAAATCCTTTCCGTTAGATTGTACGCGTGAACCCGATCTACGCCGGCCTCCCGACCACGATATTCGAGAAGATGTCCGCGCTCGCCCGCGAAACGGGCGCGATCAATCTGGGCCAGGGCTTTCCTGATGCGCCTGGGCCAGCGGATATCATTCAGGTCGCCGCCGACGCGCTGCTCAGTGGCACCAACCAGTATCCGCCCATGCTCGGCACCGCTGAATTGCGGCAGGCCATCGCCGCCCATTACGCCGATCATCAACAGCTCGATTTCGACTGGACGTCTGAAATCATCGTTACCTCCGGCGCTACCGAGGCGATTGCCGCGGCCATCCTTGCGCTCGTCAGCCCCGGCGACGAAGTCGTCCTGATCCAGCCGCTGTACGATGCCTATCTGCCGATGGTTCAACGGGCAGGCGGCGTCGCCAGGTTGATCAACCTCGACCCATCAAGCTGGCGGATCGATCCGGCCGCGCTCGATGCCGCGTTCGGTCCGCGCACCCGCGCGGTGGTTCTCAACAATCCCGTGAACCCGACCGGCAGCATGTGGCCCCGCGAAGACCTGGCGTTGTTGGCGCAAGCCTGCGTGCGCCATGACGTCATCGCGATCTGCGACGAGGTTTGGGAACATGTCGTGTTCGAAGGCGCGCATACGCCCCTGATCGCCTTGCCCGGCATGCGGGACCGCACGGTCAAGATCGGATCGGCCGGCAAGATCTTCGCCGTCACCGGATGGAAGGTGGGCTGGGTGATGGCGGCGCCGGCCCTCGCCTCCGTGCTCGCCAAGGCGCATCAGTTCCTGACCTTCACGACGCCACCCAATCTGCAGGCGGCCGTGGCCTACGGCCTTGCCAAGCATGAAAGCTGGTTCGCCGCCATGCGCGCGGGCTTTGCCGAACAGCGGCACCGGCTCGATCGCGGACTGAAGCAGGCCGGCTATATTACGCTGCCGTCCACCGCGACCTGGTTTCTGTCGATCGACCTCGCCGCGTCGGGCATCGAACTCGACGACGAAACCTTCGCGGACCGCATGCTCCGCGAAGGCGAGGTCGTCACCATTCCGATGTCGGCGTTTTACGCGGCGGATCCGATCCGATCGATCGTCCGTCTCTGCTTCACAAAGCAGCCCGCGACGATCGACCGCGCGATCGAAAGTTTTGCGCGGATGCGGAGCCGCTTCTAGCGCTCGATCACTATCGACTGTTGGGGCGATCCGGATGCCACGCCGCACTGACCGGGCGAGCAGCGCTCTCAGTTGGAAGCAGATGGCTTGCGCTCACTCGGCTGCCACTGCCTGCTCTGGTTCCTTCCACACCAATACAGGCTTGCGCGCCGCCGCTGTTTCATCGAGACGTCGGCGCGGAGCATAGTGCGGAGCAGCTTTAAGGCTCTTGTCTCCCGCGCGGGCGCGTTCCGCCACGCTGCGCAAGGCACCTATGAACTGATCCAGCGCTGCCTTGCTTTCGGTTTCTGTCGGCTCGATCAGCATCGATCCATGCACGACGAGCGGGAAATACATCGTCATCGGATGGAAGCCCTCGTCGATCAGGCCCTTGGCGACGTCCAGGGTCGAAAATCCTTCAGCCAGACCATCATCGGAAAAGAGTGCCTCGTGCATGCAGGGGCCGGTGTCGCCAAACGGCGCGTCTAGCACATCGTCCAGCCTGCGCAGGATATAGTTGGCATTCAGCACCGCATCTTCCGAGACCTGCCGCAAGCCATCCGCACCGTGGCTGAGCATATAGGCGGCTGCCCGAACGAACATGCCCATCTGGCCGTGGAAGGCGACCATGCGTCCGAAGCTCTGTGCATGATGCTCGCCGGCAGTCTCTTCTTCGACAAGCTGAAAGCCCTCCGCTGTCCTTTCGATGAACGGCAGCGGTGCGAATGGCGCGAGCGCCGCTGACAGCACGACCGGCCCAGAACCGGGTCCGCCGCCGCCATGCGGCGTGGAGAAGGTCTTGTGCAGATTGATGTGCATCGCATCGACACCCAGATCGCCAGGACGCACCCGCCCCACGATGGCGTTGAAGTTCGCGCCATCGCAATAGACCAGTCCACCGGCCGCGTGCACCGCTTCCGAAATCGCGATCATATCGCGTTCGAACAGCCCGCACGTATTGGGGTTGGTGATCATCACGCCGGCTACGTCCGGCCCCAGCCGCGCCTTCAACGCGTCGAGATCGACGCGGCCTTCCACCGTTGCCGGAATATTCTCCACGGCATAGCCAGCGAATGCAGCAGTTGCCGGGTTGGTGCCATGCGCACTCTCGGGAACCAGGATCACGGACCGAGCATCGCCGCGCGCTTCCAATGCCGCGCGCATGGCGAGGATGCCGCACAATTCCCCATGCGCACCGGCCTTGGGGCTCATCGCGACGGCGCTCATGCCGGTCAGCTTGATCAGCCATTCGCCGACGAGATCGATCAGCGCCAGCGCCCCTTGCACGGTGCTGGTCGGCGCAAGCGGATGGATATCGCCGAAGCCCGGCAGACGGATCATCTTTTCGTTGAGCCGAGGATTATGTTTCATCGTGCACGACCCAAGCGGAAAAAGCCCAAGGTCGATCGCGTAATTCTGGCGGCTGAGGCGCGTATAATGGCGGACCGTTTCCGGCTCCGACAGGCCAGGCAGGCCGATCGGGCGATTGCGTTCCAGCCCGTCAAGCCGGGATTTCGCGACCGGCTTCGGCAGGAAATCAACGCCGGTGCCGGCAAAATCGCCCGTTTCGAAAATCAACGGCTCTTCCAGCATCAGCCCGCGATTGCCGGTGAAGGTTACGATATCGTCGTCGTTGCCGGCACTGCCCATCTCGGGGCGCCATCCGCTCTCGTTGATGCTCATGCGAGTTCCTCCTCAAGCGCGACAGCGAAGGTTTCGATATCCTCCGGCGTGGCCGTCTCCGTGACCGCGACAACCAGCCCGTTCGCCAGGGCGTCGGCCTTTGGATAAAGCCGCCCAAGCGACACACCGCCCAAGATTCCGCGATCCGCCAGCGAACGCACCACCGGCCGTGCTTCCTTCGGCAATTTCAGGGTGAATTCGTTAAAGAACGCACCGTTCAACAATGCGACACCAGCGATCCGCTCAAGCCGTTCGGCCGCCGTGACGGCGTGCGCATGGTTGAACGCCGCTAGATCGCGCAGCCCTTTTTCGCCCAGCAGCGTCATGTGGACGGAGAATGCCAGTGCGCAAAGGCCGGAGTTGGTGCAGATATTTGATGTAGCCTTTTCGCGGCGAATATGCTGCTCGCGCGTGGAAAGCGTCAGGACGAAACCGCGCTTGCCGCCCGCATCCACCGTCTCGCCGCAGAGCCGGCCCGGCATTTGGCGAACATATTTGTCGCGGGTAGCGAACAGGCCCACATAAGGCCCGCCGAATTGCAGACCCACGCCCAGCGCCTGCCCTTCACCCACGACGATATCAGCGCCCATTTCGCCGGGCGACTTGATCGCACCGAGCGAAACAGGCTCGGTAACGACCACAATCAGCAACACGCTCTTTTCATGGCATCGGGCCGCCAGTTCCGACAGATCGGCAACATGGCCAAGAATGTTCGGGTTTTGGACAACCACGCAGCTCGTCTCGCCGTCGATCGCATCGAGCAGCCGGTCCAGATCATTGCCAGGCGCCCCCCGCGTCAGTTGCGGGATCGCCGTATCGAGAACGTCGCCGGTGAATTTCGCCATCGTTTCGGCAACCGACACATAATGGGGATGCAAGCCGGCGGATAAAATCGCCTTGGCACGGCGGGTGATCCGGCGCGCCATCACGATCGCTTCCCAGCATGCGGTCGACCCGTCGTACATCGATGCGTTGGCGACATCGCAACCAAAGAGCCGCGCCACCTGCGTCTGGAACTCGAACAGGGCCTGCAGCGTGCCCTGCGCGATTTCCGGTTGGTAGGGCGTATAGGCGGTAAGGAATTCGCCGCGCTGGATGAGGTGATCTACGCTCGCAGGGACATGGTGTTTGTAGGCGCCGCAACCGAGGAAGAAAGGCGCGTCACCTGCCGCGAGGTTCTGCCGCGCGAGCGCACTCAGCTGACGTTCGACCGCGATCTCGGACGTATGCAACGGCAACCCGGCGATCGGACCGCTCAGTTGCGCTGCCGCGGGCACATCGACGAACAGATCGTCGATCGTCCTCGCGCCGATCACGTTGAGCATTTCGCGCCGATCGGCATCGGTAAGCGGCAGATAGCGCATCAGGCGGGCTTCCTCATGGTAAAGCGGAGACGGACATAATCGGCGAACCAGCTACCATCCGGGTTCTGGAGCGCGGGGGCGAGTTTTGCTTCGACAGCAGCGGCAACGTCATCCTGTGCGGTGTCCGGTACACTGGCGTGATCCATGAACCCGGCGCGAAAAGTCTTTAGCCAACCCGCAATGCCCGCCGGAAGCGGCGTCGGCCGAGGGATTAAGCGCGCGTCCATATCGACGAAGCCGGCAGCGGCGTAGATAGCGCTGAACGCGGCCACGCTCGGATACCATTGCGGATCTTCGGCAGGCACCGGGTAGCCCCGCGCGGTCAATTCCTCGCGCAGACCTTTTCGCAATGTCGCCACATTGCCATCGCCACCCATTTCGCCCACGAAGCGGCCGCCCGGCTTCAGTGCACGGAAAACCCCGCCTGCGACCGCTTTTGCATCCAGCATCCAGTGCAAAGCGGCATTCGAGAAAACGGCATCGAATTCCGGCCCGAAATCGAGTTTCTCGCCATCGACGACATGCGCATCAAGCCCGCGTTGGTGCGCGGCTGCGATCATCGTTTCAGAGGCATCGACCCCGACAACCCTGGCGCCCGCCGCAACAATCTTCTCGGTTAGCACGCCATCGCCACAACCGAGGTCGAGGATATATTCGCCCGGTTGGGGATCGAGCAAGGCAAGCACCGGTGCGCCAAGCGCAGGCACGAATGCCGCGTTCTTGGCGTAGTCGGCCGGCTCCCAGCGGCTAGCTGGATTGGGCGATGTCATCGTCCACAAACCCAGCGCGTCATTCCAGCGAAAGCTGGAATCTCATTGCCTTCTCCCGCCAAGAAAAAAGAGATTCCAGCTTTCGCTGGAATGACGGGAGTGGTGCCTGAAATCACAATCCCTCCACAAATGCCTTGTAGCCTGCGGAATCCATCAGCCCGTCCAGTTCCGCAGGATTGCTGAGCTTCAGCTTGAAGAACCAACCGTCGCCTTCCGGTGACGTGTTCACCAGCGCAGGATCGGCCTCCAGCCCGCTATTGCCTTCCGTGACTTCACCCGTAACCGGCGCGTAAACGTCGGAGGCCGCCTTCACGGATTCGACGACCGCGGCTTCCTTGCCCTTGGCGATCTGCGTGCCGGCGGGCGGCACTTCGACAAACACCACATCGCCAAGTTGCGCCTGGGCGTAATCGGTGATTCCCACCGTTGCACTGTCGCCTTCGACAGCGATCCATTCGTGATCCTTGGTAAAATAAAGCGTCATCCGGAACTCCTCAGCGATGATAGCGATGGGGGACGAAGGGCATCGGCGTGACCGTGCTCATGAAAATCTTGCCACGTTGCCCGACCTGGATAGTCGTGCCAGGCGCGGCACTGGCAGTCGGCACATAGGCCATGGCAATCGGCCGCTCGAGTGAAGGTGAAAAGCCGCCGCTGGTGACACGACCGACTTCATTGCCTTCGCCATCAAGCACGAGCGCGCCTTCACGCACCGGCTGGCGTCCTTCGATCGCCAGCCCGACGCGCTTTACGACCGGCCCTTGCGACCGCTCGATTGCGATGCGCTCGGCGCCGGGGAAGCCGCCTTCCTCGCGCCGCCGCCTGGAAATCGCGAAGCCGAGATCGGCCATGACCGGCGTGGTTTCCGGATCGAGATCATGACCATAGAGCGGGAGACCCGCCTCTAATCGCAGCGAATCACGCGCGCCGAGGCCAATTGGCTTTACCTCCGGCTGCCCGCACAGACGTTCGGCAAGATCGACCACGCGTTCTTCCGGCACTGAAATCTCGAAACCGTCCTCGCCCGTATAGCCGGAGCGGCTAATCCACAGCGGAATGCCATCGAGCATGAAGTCGCCCGCATTCATGAAGGTCAATGCTTGCACGCCAGGAATGAGGCGTGACAGCGCCGCCGCCGCTTCCGGACCTTGCAGGGCAAGCAAGGCATGTTCATCCATGTGGTTCAGGACGACATCTTCGGGCAGAAAATCGTGGATATGCGCGATATCGTCATATTTGGTGGCGCCATTGACGACGATGTAGAAGCCATCGTCTCGGCGAGTGACCATCAGGTCGTCCAGAATTCCGCCATTTTCGGCCAGCAGCAGCGAATAGCGCATCTTGTTCGCGCCAAGCCCTGCAATATCTCCCGGAAGCAACGTCTCCAGGGCCGATGCCGCATCCGTCCCGCTGATCAGCAGCTGGCCCATGTGGCTGACGTCGAACAGCCCGGCATGGCTGCGCGTCCAGAGATGCTCTGCAATGATCCCTTCATACTGGATAGGCATCTGATAGCTGGCGAACGAAACCAGCCGCGCGCCCTGGCTTCGATGCCATGCGTCGAGCGGTAGCGTCTGTTCGATCACATCTTCGGCGGCTTCACTCATCATGGACTCCCGACAGAATGGTGACGCGGAATCCCGCAACGAAGCGGCCATCCACATCACCCCCTCTGTCACGGAACCTGAGAGCTTTCGCGGTTGGACGGGCCAGCCGCTTACACCTTCGGTGGCGCCGGCTTTCGCAAGCGCGCTTTCCAGAGTGTCAATCTTCCCGCGCGGTCCTTTAGACCTGAGAGATTCCGGGGTGGTTGCTCCTTCGGCGGCCAGCGGACAGAAGCCCGCGGACGCTCTCCCGCGCGGTCAGCGGGGTTTCCCCCATCGACGTCCAAGGAGTGAACCGTCGGGTCGATTCGGTCAACCTGCGAAATCACCGACCCGCGCCGATGACGATCATCTCAGCACGTCCTGCTTGACAGTGTCCGTCACCCATGTCCGAAATGCTGCGCGACGAGCAGACATGTAGCGTAAGCATTGGGAGAGACGGCATGGGCACATCAATAGTCGATGGCACGCTGGAGGAAGTTACCGTCCGACGGACGATGTCCAAATTCACCACCTACAAACAGCTCATTTTCAAGCTGGACGACGGTTCCACACGCACGATCAACAATGCCATCGCGGAACGGGCGATAGCACCTGTTCTTGCAGCCGGAACGCATGGGCGGTTTTACCTCTTCACGTCATTCGACTTGAAAGGTGTGCACGGCATACGCCTTCCGGACGGGCAGGCGATCTACGGATTCCCGGGCAGCAACAACAAGAAGATATTCCTGATAGTCGGCCTCGCGAATCTGGCTTGGGTACTGTTTCGCATAGCGACGACGGGCGATCTTCCGCTGTTGGGCACGGGGCTGACCATTCTGGGCGCTGTCGGCTATTTCCTGACCGACAAGGCACAACGCGAAACGAAGCAACACTTCGATGAGGATAACGGCCACCTGGCAACGCCGGTTCCGGGTTCCAACAACCCCGCCGTCCATTGAGCGCAGATTCAGGGCTCCGTGATATAGGCCGCACGGGCCGCTGGGCCTGCCGACTGTTGATCGCGCAGGCCGTCATGGCAGTCTTTGCTTTGATCTTTGCTCTTTTGCACGGGCCGGGTTTCGACGATGAAAATGGAAGCGCGGGCTACCTTTCGGTCTTGTTGCTCCAGTTCGTTACCCTGATCGTCGGCGGCATCGTGTTTCTGCGCTGGGTGTATATCGCCACAGCCAATGTTCATGCCTATGGAACAGTGGGGCTGAGCACGACTCCGGGCTGGGCGATTGCATGGTATTTCATACCTGTCGCCAATCTGTTTCTGCCGTTGCGGACAATGCGCGAGACCTGGCAGGCAAGTGCTGAACCTCGTGATTGGGAAGCCGCCAGGGTACCCGCATTGATCGGTTGGTGGTGGTTTTCCTGGATAATTTCGGGCTTCGCTACCGCGACCGCCTTTCACCTCGACGATCCAGAAAAATTCCCTGACGCAGGAAGAGCCGCGGAAATCCTGACGAACGTGTCAGATCTGTTTACGATCGCCGCAAGCCTGTCATTGGCCGTCATCGTCCGAAGATTGACGGCAATTCAGAAGGTCAGGGAGCGAGACCTGCTTCAAGCGCGACAGGCTGTGGCACCGCAATCAATCTGACCAAGTCTGACATTGCCCTCGCGTCGATTGGCGCACGACCGCTCCCTCATTCTAGCGCGTGGCGTTATAAGCGAGTTGATCGCTGCTCAATTCGAAGCCGATCAGAAGCTCGAAACTTGCCTGCAAAACGGCGGTACGTGTTGCAGGATCTGTCATGGGATCGACTGCGGCATCGGCATCGCCCGCCTTGCGCTTGCGGTTCAACTTCGCTTCGACCGCGGGCGGCAAGGTTGCATCTGCGGCAGCGATGCTGGCCGACGCCGTACTGTTGCTTTGCGCCCGCAGCTGCCCGTCATCGAAATGGAGCGCGATCCGGCCGACCTGCTTGGACTGAATCTGCGTGCCGCCCCGCGTGACCGTTGCAAAGAACGGCAGAACGACGTCCCGGGGTCCGCTCGCGCTGTTGCGGCGGCCGAGAACGTCAAAGGTGGCGGTCGCGTTGATCTTGTTGCCCGATGGCGTGCAGGTGGTACGCACATTCGTGATGGTCGCAACCACGTCGATCGCGCTTGCATCGCGACTGGATGATGGATTGAAGAGGGTCACGTCGCCCGTATAGGTCGGGATCGCGACCGCCGGACAGGATGAGCGAACGATCTTGATGCCGCCGGTTTCGTCGAACTCCGATCCGCTCTTGCATGCGGACAGCAACAACAGCGAAAACATGACCGGAGGCAGAAGTCTCAATGAAGGCACGTGGTATCCACCCTGAAAACGATAGCGCCCTAACCGGCGATCGAGGTGGCATAGATCATAGGAAGCGCCTTTCGTCCAGACAAGCAATCGCGTAGAGGCGATCGAGATGACATCCGCCGCGCCGCACAAACCTTCGTTGCACCTGTTGATAGCCGCCCCGCGCGGGTTTTGCGCGGGAGTCGATCGCGCCATCCGCATCGTCGAGCTCGCGATCGAAAAGTGGGGCGCGCCGGTCTATGTGCGGCATGAAATCGTCCATAACCGCTATGTCGTCGATTCGCTGAAAGCAAAGGGCGCGATCTTCGTCGAGGAACTTGACGAGGTTCCGGATGACGCGCCGGTGGTATTTTCCGCGCACGGCGTTCCCAAGGCGGTCCCGGAAAAAGCCAGTGAGCGCGGACTGGAATATGTTGATGCGACCTGCCCCCTGGTTTCGAAAGTCCATCGCCAGGCAGAACGCCTCGTCGAAAATGGGCAGCATATCCTGTTTATCGGCCATCGCGGGCATCCCGAGGTCATCGGGACTTTCGGCCAGGTGTCCCCCGGTTCCATAAGTTTAATCGAAACCGTGGAAGACGCTTTGGCCTATGTGGCCGCGGATCCAAACGCGCTCGCATTCCTGACCCAGACGACTCTTTCGGTGGATGACACCGCGGAGATCATCGCAGCGCTGAAGCGGCGATTTCCGGCGATCCACGGACCGCGCGGCGAGGATATCTGCTACGCCACATCGAACCGGCAGGCTGCTGTCAAGGCGATCACGAAACGCTGTGACGCGATGCTGGTGATCGGCGCGCCCAACTCCTCAAATTCCCTGCGGTTGGTGGAAGTGGCCGAACGCGCCGGCGTGCCCAGCAAGCTTATCCAGCGGGCGTCCGAGATCGATTTCGCCTGGCTTGAAAATGTCAGAACGCTCGGGATCACCGCCGGCGCCTCCGCCCCCGAGATATTGGTGCGGGAACTGGTTGATCTGCTCGCCACTGGCTTCGCCGTGACCGAAGAACAGGTAGAGACAGCGTCCGAAAACATGCAATTCAAGCTGCCCCGCAGCCTCGCCGCGGCCTGAGCGCAATCCACCATGGCGGTATATACCCAGGTCTCGTCCGATGAGATGGAAGCGTTCCTCGCTCCTTACGGCGTAGGGAAACTCATATCCGCCAAGGGGATCGCCGAGGGGGTCGAAAACAGCAATTACCTGATCGACACCACGGAAGCACGGTTCATCCTGACGCTTTACGAAAAGCGCGTAAATGCCGACGATTTGCCTTTTTTCTTGGCGCTGCTCGATCATCTCGCCAACAAGGGCCTTCCCGTACCCCGCGCATTGCGAGACGCAAACGGCACCCAGATACAGACACTCGCCGGCCGGCCGGCGTGTCTGATTGAATTTCTCTCGGGCGTTTCTGTCACGCATCCAACCGCGAAACAGACTGCGGCCGCCGGCGCCGCACTCGGCGCCATGCATGCCGCCCTTGAGGACTTTAGGCTGGAACGCCCGAATTCGCTCGGCCCGGCCGGGTGGAAGGAACTGGCGGAGCGTTGCGGGCGGGATCTGGACGCAATCGCGCCGGGTTTGGGCGAGCGGATCGAACAAGAGCTGACCGTGATCGAGCAGCATTGGCCGAACGATCTTACGCGCTCGGTATGCCACGCCGATCTTTTCCCTGACAATGTTCTGATGCTCGGCAATGACGTCGCGGGGGTGATCGACTTCTATTTCGCCTGCTCGGAAATTCGCGCGTGGGATCTCGCCGTAACGCATGCCGCATGGTGCTTCGAGAATGATGGCACAGGTTTCAACGCGGCGCGCGCGGCAGCGCTCGTCGATGGCTATGAGCAGCATGTGAAACTGAGTGCAGCGGAACGGGCGGCCTTCCCTGTCCTCGCAAGGGGCGCGGCACTGCGCTTCACGCTCACGCGCGCATGGGATTGGCTGAATACGCCGGCGGATGCCATGGTCACGCGGAAGGATCCCCTCGCCTTCCTGCGCCGGCTGGATTTCTATGCCGGGGCGGATCCCGTGATGTTGCTGGGCCGATGAGCGAACTGCCCAGGGTGGAAATCGCGACTGATGGCGCCTGCAAGGGCAATCCCGGACGCGGCGGCTGGGGCGCGGTATTGCGGTGGGGAGATCGCGAGAGGGATATGTCCGGCGGAGAGCCGGAAACCACCAATAATCGTATGGAATTGATGGCCGCGATTCAGGCGTTGGAGACGCTCAAGCGTCCTTGTCAGGTCAAGCTGTCGACAGACAGCCGATACGTCATGGATGGACTTACCAAATGGATCCATGGCTGGCAGCGCAATGGCTGGAAAACCGCCGACCGAAAACCGGTCAAGAATACCGACCTCTGGCAGCGCCTGCTGGCAGCCGCTCAGCCCCATCAGATCACATGGGAATGGGTAAAGGGGCACGCGGGGCACCCTGACAATGAACGCGCGGACAAGCTGGCGAGCGACGCGGCACTCGGTTTTTAGCGGAGGCGCGCGCGGCACCGGCGCGGGTTCCTCCTGGGCACGTGAATCCGAAGTTCGTGGCGTTAAAATCTCCCCTCCCTTTCAAGGAGGGGAAAAGTCGAATGTCGATACGACCTAATCCACCTGCGCGGTAGCATTCGCTCCCGCCACTTCACGCCCCGCAATGAAGCCGAATGTAAGGCTGAGCGTATTGTTGCTGCCACCGGCGGGCGGCGTCCCCCGCCAGAGGGAGTTCATGTCCAGCCCGCAGGCATACAGACCGGGGATAGGGTTGCTCTCCGCATCGAGCACGCGAGCGCGCGCGTCGACCACCAGCCCCAGCGTCGTTGTCGCGTCGCCGGTGTTGATGCGCACCGCGTAAAACGGCGCGGCCGCGATCGGCCCGAGACACGGGTTCGGCTTGTGCGTGAAATCGCCAATCGAGCGATCGAAATCGTTGCCGCCCTTGCCAAAGTCCGGATCGTCGCCCGCCAGCGCAAAGGCATTGTTCTTCGCAACGGTTTGCTCCAGGCCGTCCGGGTCAGCGCCAATCTTCTCGGCAAGCGCCCGGATGGTCGGCGCCTTTATGATATATCCCGCGCGGACAAGGCGGCTGAGGCGCCAGCCGCCCGGCAATACGGCGCCGAGCCCATATTTGCGGATAGCCTTCGCATCACATACGATGTGGGCGGGCACGGCGCCCGCGCGGTGCATCGCCTCCACGAAAGTCAGCGACGCCTCATTGCCGAAGCGTTTGCCGTCTTTGTCGACGATAATATAGCCGGGCTTGGGCCGGTCGAGAAACAGATGCGGCCATTTGCCCATGCTGCCGTCCCGCTTGGGGTAGAGCGAGATCACCGTGAAAAACGCGTTCTGCGCATTGCCCTCGTCCAGAACCGCGCCGACTTCGGTCGCGGCGTTGAGCCCGTCGCCGGTGTTGCCGGGCGGGATCAGCGATATATGATGCTCCGGGTACGGAATATATTTCGCGCGCATTTCCGGGCTCGCCGAAAAGCCGCCCGTCGCCAGTATCACCCCGCGCCGGACCTTGATCGTCTCTGCGACGCCGTTGCGGACGACCTCGATCGCACAGACCCTGCCCTGCTCGCGCACGAGCCGGGTCATCGCGGTTTCACACCGCAATTCCACGCCGCGATCGAGCGCGCTACGTATCAGCCGTGCCGCCAGCGCATTGCCCATCGTGATCCGCGTCCCGCGCGGATGGCCGCGCAACCGGTCGAGCGCCACGCGCAACGCCATGCGCGCCACGTGCGTCGCCGAGCGCAGGGAGGACGTCGGCGCAAGGACATGGGGCATGTCTGGCGAGTCGATCATCATCCCGCCGGGCGCGTTGAATTCCGGCAATGGCGGACGAAGCTGCGAAAAATACGCGCCCAGGCGCTTGCCGTCATATTCGACCGGGGTGAGCATCCGCCCATCCATGCTCGCGCCATATTCCGCCGGCTGATAATCGGGCGAAAACGGCGCGATCGTGAAATCCACCTCCGTGTTCGCAAGCATGAAATCCAGCATCGCGGTGGAATTGGCCAGGAATGCGTCGAGCACGTCCTGGCGAATCTGCGGCCCGACGACCTTCTCGATATAGGCGCGCGCGTGCTCCACGGAGTCCTCGATCCCCGCCTTGCGCGCGATGCTGTTGGCGGGAATCCACGTCCCGCCCCCCGACAAGGCAGTCGCGCCCCCGAAATATTCGGTTTTCTCAATCAGCAGAACGTCGAGTCCACGCTCGGCCGCTACGATCGCAGCGGTCAGCCCGGCGCCTCCCGAGCCCACGACGACGACATCCTTCTCCATCCCCGAATCCTTGCTTCTGTTCTGGCTTCTGCCTTGCCTACGCTGCCACGAAGCAAAAATGCAGCTTTTGTTGTTTGAAATGGCGTCGCATCGGGCGGGTATGTGCTGGCCGCCATTGCTGGGCAGCCTCGCCAGCATATTATGTCGCACACGATTTAATCGCACTTGACTCATATGTGCGACTCGCCTACATAGATCGCGTCCGCTCCAATCGCGGTCGATCTAAAAATGAAAGGAACGAACATGACTGCCAAGACGATCTATTCCGGAACCACCCACAATGTCGGCGGCGCCAACGGCTATACGCGGAGCGCTGACGGCTTTCTCGATATCCAGCTAAGCGACCCGCATCCCGCTGCGGAGAATTTCTTCGGCGCCGCCTGGTCCGGCTGCTTCATGGGTGCGATCGGCCTTGCCGCCGCGCAGAAGAAGATCAGACTGCCTGAAGCGCCGAGCGTCGACGCGACCATCGACTTGCAGATGGAGGGGTCCGCGTTTTTCCTGCGCGCAAAGCTCGACGTCACCGTTCCGGGGATCGACATCGAAGTTGCTCGAGATCTGGTCGATCTCGCACACGAGATCTGCCCTTATTCGAAGGCGACCCGCGGCAACATTGAGGTCGAACTGAATGTACTTGAGCCAGCATTCGCCTAACTGCAGGCAACCAATCGGACGGCACGCCTGATAGGGGTGCCGTCCGAGCCCTCCCGATTTCAATCGGATGGATTTTGGATAGAGATGATATCAGTTACGGGAGCAATACCGATGCCGCGCGAAGAAAACACACCGAAGCCCGCCGCGTTGGGCGATTTCCTCTGCTTTGCGGTATATTCGGCCAATCTTGCCTTCGGACGGGTCTATCGTCCGATCCTCGACAAACTGGGTCTAACCTATACGCAATATGTGACGCTGGTCGCGTTGAGCGAGGGAGACGAACAGCGGGTCAGCGACCTGGGCGACAAGCTCTTCCTCGAATCCAACACACTGACCCCGATCCTCAAGAAGCTGGAGCAGCTAGGTCTGGTCGATCGCCGCCGCGACGCGGCCGACGAACGGCAAGTCCGCGTCAGTCTGACGCCAGCAGGCCGCAAATTGCGTCATCAGGTCGCAGAAAACGCATCTACTTTGATGGAAGCTACCGGATTGGGCGGCGATTTTCTTAAGGTGCAACAGAGCGTTGCTAAGTTGCGCGATAATCTGCTGAAGTCGACGAAGGTGTAGTTCTGCTTGTTAAATTATGGTTCCGAATTGCGTAGTTGCGATTCTAGTTTTCTGAATATGCTAAACTTTTGAGATTGCGTGGTCAGCCTACCCGTCTCGTATTTGGCGCATTTAGTAAATTTTCGTCACAGTTCAGATTAGATTCTCTCGCTCCAACACACGTCGAACTTCTTCAAAACACGCACCAATATTTCCGGCTGGAAACCTAATCTGCCCAAGCCCGTGAATGTTGCTGAACTCTTGGCAGCCATCCTCCAAAAGGACAATCGCCTTGGTAAACCCCAATCGACCTTGAAACAGCCCCGCCTCGTGGATGACGTTCATCCTTGCCTGCATTTCCCCTTCGGCGTTCTGATCTTCAGCTGTCATGATGATGAGCGCGACTGCCGCCGCATCCAACATCTCTAAAAGTCGGGCTTGGTTCGCAACGCCAGCAACAGGAACCCGGTTAAACTCATCCCAAGGAAGGTTAAGGCGATCTCGGACGAAATCCTTGACCTCCCGCCACACAGGCGACCGGCCATGACCTATGAACACATTCGTTCCGACGCGAGCTTCCCTAACCCAGCGCCGCGATTTTCGCTCAATGTGAGAAGCGGCCTTCCTGCTGATCTGAGCCGCCTCATAACATATATTGAAAGACTGTCTGATCGACGCCACGCGAGCGCGAATCAATTGATGCGGAGGTGCTTGAGATCCTTGCCCCGCCGCGATCCTGTCGCTTGTCATGACCTGACCCTTCGGAGACCAGATGCGGACCAGTTCATCTCCAGTCAAAGGCTGAACTTGCTCAAGGTCTTTTAGCAGCTGCGTTAAAAAACTGTCATTCCCATCCCCAATTTCGGTAAGAAGGATGGATGTGATTTCAGCCTTAGAGTGTTTGAACTTTTCATCAGCGGCCCCTGCTGCAATCTCGATTGCCGACAGATCGGGCTCGTCTACTTTCGTCATAATTTGTTGAATTACGTCGTTTGCGTCCCACTCCCGCCAAGCTCCCCGGCTTCCCATCGAAGTGACGGACATATCCTTCAGGCCCCATTCCTGGCTAAAATGAGCTCCAGGGGGCGGGGGAGACAAATCATGGTAATAAACTCGCGCATGGTAGCCCAGCCATGAGCCTGAGAACGCCTTGCCCACGTCTGCGGCGGCATGATCAATCGAATTCAGATTAGCTTCTGCGTCGGCGAATTCCGAAGAAGCTCGAACCGCCTCCATCTCATCAGCAATCGCGAAAAGCTCTTCGTGGGGCGCCATTTCATGTCCACTCATTCGGGAAGTGGCGATGCTAAGGCCGCCGAAACCGCCAGAGAATGAGTCGTCATCGCCTCGCCGCTTGGGCTGTTCTTCTCCGTTCGGATTTCGGCACCAGTTTACTAAATGCACCAAATATGGCGCGAGAAAGATGGGCCGCACGAACACGCTGTCCTACATGAGCCAAAATTGCCATGCTCTTTGCTTCCCCCAATCGTACACGGAAGCAGTATGCAGATCACTCCCGCCCGCCTCCTTCACAGCCATTATGGTCTGTTGCCGCCCTCCACGCGCGTCGGCCCGAAAGACAATCGCGAACCCGATCGATTTTGGTGTGTACCATGTGTGAACTTTGGCGCGCGGTTGTCCCCCATGGGCACGCCTCAACTTCCTAAACTAAACCCAACAATCTTCGCGATTTCGGTTGCACCAGAAAGCGATTGGAGTGTCACGCTTCGCACCACCCATCGCCCTTCCATCTTGCCCAACGCGCGAAAAATGGCATAGCTGCCAGCGCCGCGCTGAGTTGCACGCCTGATATAGAACGCACGCGACGCGGCCCGGAGAGAGACGCAATGATCGACCTTTACAGCCTGCACCTCGGCCCCTCGCCCAATGTCTACAAGGTAATGCTGCTGCTTGAGGAGCTGGAGCTGCCCTATCGGATCATTCCCATCGACATCTTCAACGGCGAGCAGTTTTCGGCCGAATTCCTGCGCATCTGCGAGAATAACAAGGTGCCGGCGATCGTCGATCATGCGCCCGCCGATGGTGGCCCGCCGGTCCGCGTGTTCGAATCCGGTTCGATCATGGTCTATCTTGCCGACAATGCCGGTCGCTTCCTCCCTGGCCCAAGCGCATTTCGGGAGCGCACCGAGGTGCTGACCTGGACATTCTGGCAGATGGGCGGCTTCGGTCCGAACGCCGGCCAGTTCGGGCATTTCGCTTATTATGCGAAGGAAAAAATCCCCTACGCCGTCAACCGCTTCACCAACGAACTCAATCGCCTGTTCGCGGTGCTGGACCGGCGGCTGGCGGCGAGCCCATGGGTCGGCGGCGAAGACTATTCGATCGCTGATATGATCAACTTCGCCTCCACTCACGACTACGCGATGTTCGGTTTCGATATGGCGCCGTTTCCCAACTTCCTCGCCTGGCACGCGCGGATAAAGGAGCGCCCGGCCTATGCGCGGACCTATCTGCGCACCGACATCACCCGAACCAATCCGTCGGACGCCGAAAACATGACGCCGGATCAATGGAATCTGGTGTTCGCCCAGACCGCCGAAACGCTTACAGCAGGCAGATAGCTTCGCTCGCCTTACTCGTGCGGCCGCAACGTTCGGTTGAGCGTCTCCATGACTTCCGCGATCGGCTCCGTAACGGTGACGCTACGCCCCTCGCCGAAACGAATGCGCGTCCCCTCGGTCACCGAGGAGATGAACGTGACCTGCGTGGCGTTTATCGCTGTTTCGGCGCGGTCGGCACCGATGAACATTACAAGCATGTCTATGTCTCTCCGCCAGTTTTCGACAGCCTAGCCAATCGACGCCCGTACGTCCATGTGCGTGAGCCGCATAGACGAGGGTACAAGCTGTCACCCATGTCTCAGGACTGGACAAATGCTGGCGCTGGCGGAGAAAGGGTGGGATTCGAACTCAGGCGCTAAGCAGCTGATTTGCCGTGCTTCTGATCGATCCGATTTCCCGCGATACCTCGGAATGTGCCTCGTCGACTTTTTCCTCTGAAAACCGTCACTTGTCGGCTCAGCTCGACTGCCTGCACCGTATTCGAACCCACGATATATGGCAAGATTCCGGGAGCCCCCAACGACCGACTTTGGGGGCAAAACGGTCGTTCCCGAGGACTGCGGCGAACGTCAGATTCCGGCGGCCGTTGCGCCACAGGAAGCGAAGTTTCGTTGACGGCGACATCGGCCAGACCTGACAAGCCGCCGCCTCCGCGCAATCGAGGCCGGCCGGATACTATTGGGCGCGGCTCGAGTGCCGGGTACCCGAACCGCACGGGCATATCTCAACTATTTGCCGCGAGCGCACCGGCCCGCGGCTGTGATAGAGGATCAGGCCGGCTCGGCCATCCACTGCGCCGCATCCGCTCCCGCCGGAACCCTGAACGGCGCATTCGCATCGGTGGCCACCCGCCAGATCGCCTCCGCCACATCGCCGGCATGTGTGACCGGGCCGCTATCCGCGCGGAAATTGGCGATCATGCCTTCGATCAGCGGCTTGTAATCGGGATTATCGAGCCCGCGCAGGTGCGGCATCGCGTTCTCACCAAACTGGGTTTCGGGCGAACGGCCAGGAAGCACGATATGCACGCGCACGCCGAACGGCTCCATCTCGACCGCCAGGCTTTCGGTGAGCGCATTCACCGCCGCCTTACTCGCGCGGTAGACGCTGACCAGCGGTAGCGGCCTGAGCGTCGCCGACGACGTGACATTGATGATCACGCCCGACCGGCGCTCGCGGAACTTGGGCAAGACCGCCTGCAGCACGGCTAGCGTGCCCAACGTGTTGGTCTCAAATAACTGGCGTGACGTCTCGGGCTCGATCAGTTCGATCGGCACTGCTGCTCCAAACCCGGCGTTGTTGACCAGCACGTCGATCTCACCAGCCTTTTCCATTGCGCTGGAGATGCTCGCCGGGTTCGTGACGTCGAGCGGCAGGACGACGAGATTGTCGGACGCCGGCAGGATGCCGGCCTTGGGGTTGCGCATCGTGGCGATCACCTTCCAGCCACGCTCAAGGAACAATTTCGCAGTTTCGAGGCCGAACCCCGAGGAACAGCCGGTGATGAGGACGCTGGGCATGACATGGCTCCGGAATTTTTGAAGGTGATCCAAAGATGGCTACCGTGTGCGAGACCTTCTATGGGTCAGCGTCTCGAATCAATTTGCGACAGTCCTGATATGACCATCGACCCACTCGCCGAGATCGTGACCCTGCTCCAGCCGTCGGCCAGCTTCTCCAAACTGGTCGAGTATGCCGGGCGCTGGCGCATTCGCCGCGATGTCGAAGGCAAGCCCGTCTATTTCGCGGTCCTGGAAGGCGAGTGCCGCGTAGTCGGCGCCGGCCAACCGCCGATCATCGTGCGCGCCGGTGATTTCGTGCTGTCGCCCTGGACCAACGATCAGGTCGTCGAAAGCATCGATGCGCCGCCTCATGGGATCGACATGCTGCCAGTCGAGCTTGGCGAAGGGCGCTTCCGGGTCGGTCGATCGGACGAGCCTATCAATCTCAGGATGCAGGTTGGGTTGTGCAGCTTTGCATCGCCTGATGCTGCGCTGCTCGTATCCTTGCTCCCGGCGATGGTGGTGGCGCGCGGCGAACCGCGGCTTGCGACGCTTATGCAGCTGGTCGGCGACGAGACCCGTCAATCGCGGCCGGGGCGAGAACTGGTGCTTGAACGCCTGTTGGAGGTGCTGCTGATCGAGGCGTTGCGCAGCGGTACCGACGCTGCCTCGGTGCCAAGCGTCGCGCGCGGGCTCTCCGACGATCGTCTGGTTGCGGCCTTGCGGGCGATCCACGCGAAGCCAGCGCATGGCTGGACTGTCGCCGACCTCGCTGCCGAGGCCGCGATGTCACGCTCGGCCTTTTTCGCCCGATTCAGCCGCATCGTCGGACTGCCGCCGATGGAATATCTGCTCGCCTGGCGCATGGCCCTTGCTAAGCGCTTGCTGCGCACGCGCGAGTTCGCGATCGATCATGTCGCGGCGCGTGTCGGCTATGGCTCAGCGAGCACGTTCAGCACCGCCTTTACCCGGCATGTCGGAATGCCGCCGGCGCGCTATGCGCGCGCCGCAGCGGCCGGCTGATCAAGTTCTGGCCGGGCCCAAGCGCGCAGTTGGCGCGAACCCCGTAAAACTCTTGTTGGGCGCGGGCCGTAGAACGGTGGCCATTAGGACTTTTCTTCCGTTCCCAGGATTAGCTGCGAACGGCGGCTTCGTCCGAAACCCGTCTTTGGTTGGTCAAAAAGCCAGCGTTTGCCGGACAGCTTTGAGTAGGGAGGAGGAACCGCGACGTTACTACAATTCGCTGCCTAGTTGGAAGGTTTTCATCAGGATTAGACAAAGCGAGCTCTAAAAGGCGCGCACAAAACCTATTTCAATCCTAAGTCTACGATAATCGAACAGGTCGATCGTGCTGCCATTGCGTTCAACGATGACGCGCACGAGCGGCGCGAACTGGCCGATCGTCAACTGCCGGAAGGTCGCTCCGATGGTAGCGCGATAGAGGTTGTCCACTCGTCGGTGAGGAAAGAGGAATTGCCGCGCATCAGCTTGCAGGCGGCCGTAGCTAGCCGTGCCGATCAGCGTGGCCGCGCCGATCTCACGGTAGCCGAGTACGGTCATTTGTCCGCCCGTTGTAGAATAGCCGGGATCGCGCAAATCCTGGCGATCAACGGCTATGGAAAGAGCAGCCCCCGCCCGGTTCGATAAGGCGCGTTCATAGGACAGCGAAGCCGTGTAGCCTTGCCCATCCTGCAGCCGGTTGCGCGCATTGTCGATCGCGCTGGCTGAAGCCGTCAATCGAAGCTGTGACTGGCTAAGCAGCCCGCATCACTACACCGTGCTATTCACCGGCGAAACTGCGCTGACCGCGCGGTTGCTCAAGCCGGTTCTCGTCGATGGCGGGACGGGTAAGGTCATCGCGATCGCTGGCTTGCTGTCCGCTTTGCTCGGCGAGGGCGGGGTCTGGTGGTGGATGTCGTGGATCACCCTCGGCATTCCGCTTGTCGTGATTGCTTCATTCGGGTTCCTGCGGCCAAGGAAAGCGCTTGGCAAACGATCAACATATGACGAACCGGGGTAAGTTCACATCGGACGGTCAATCCAGCAACCTAATGTTTGAATGTCGGGTTTGGGCAGGGGTTGCCAGTTATAAGCTGATCGGCGAATGGCTTGAACTGGTCGACTGCCCCGTGCGAGCGGACCATCGGCTCTTGGGGCCCCGAAATCGACCGCCAAGCGTGCGACATGGTTATCTAAAGATGTTCCCCGTTGAAGCCGCTTCCAACCGGGTTAGCCCATACGATCAGTCAATTATGGCGCTCTTCCCTTCGGCCTTCAGCCGGGCGAGCCCGTCCAGCATCTGCTGTACCTGCTGTTGAGAATGCCCCTGCCATTTCTCGACTTCGGCGACGATCCGAAGCGGATCGTGGCTGCGATAGGACAGGGTCGGATTGCCGGGAAACTTCTTGTCGGTGACGTTGGGATCATCCTCTATCGGACCGGTGGGCTCGACGACGTAGATGCGCTGTCGTTTGTCGCCGGCCGATAATTCGGCGCCCCAGATAGCGGCGTCCAGGGTGCCGGTGAAATAGACCCACGACAGAGCCCTATCAGTTTCAAAGTTGGAGCTATGCCCAACGACGATCAGGTCCCCCGGCGCCAGATCCGCCCGTGTGCCATGGAAGTAGTGACGAACGAACGGATCCACTTTTGCCGACATTGATTGCCTTTCGTGTTGGTTCGATTCCAATATTCTCAATATTGGTCGTGCAGCTTCACCCAGCTCATGATCCCGCCGGTTTCATTGCGGCCCTTCGGTGTCAGGTCGAGCCAATTGAACGCACCCATCAACAGCTCGGTGCCGCGATGATACGTCGAGTAGCTGTGGAAGATATCCCCGCCCGTATCCTTCACAAAGACGCTGAGGCCGAACATGTCGGACGCGCGCTGGACCGAGGTGAGGCCGTAGTTGTAGGTCGCCCGGCCGGCATCGCGGTCTTCTTGGCGGAAGGACACCCGGAAATCGTAGTTGAAATCGCTGTCGCCCGAGGAAACCCACGGGAAGGTCCAGTCCATTCGCGCCTTTACCGCCTCGATCTCTTCGATCGGGGCACGCGAGATGGCGACGAGGGTGAGGTCTGCATGCTCGAAATGCTGCCGCGCCGCATCGGCATGGTCCATGGTGTAGGAGCAGCCGGGGCACAGATGCATGGAGCCGGGCGGCAGCATGAAGTGATAAACGGCAAGCTGGCTGCGGCTGTCGAACAGGTCCGCCAGCGTCTGCGGCCCGTCCGGTCCCTCGAACACATAGGGCTTGTCCACACGCACCCATGGTAGGCGCCGCCGCTCGGCGCGCAGGTCGTCGAGCGCATGGGTCATGGCGCGCTCTTTGTCGAACAAGGCCTTGCGGGCGGTCAGCCATTCGTCGCGGGACACTATGGGATGTCGCATCGTCATTCTCCTTTGGGGGCGGGTCAGCCGCGGCTGGCGAGCGTCAGCCAAGGCGGCAGGTGGAACAGGCTCATCAGGAGGTACATTGTGGTCATGCCGTCGAAGGGCAGCAGCCCCGAACCGGCCGAGCACAGCGCTGACGGCGATCCATCGACAAAATTCAATGCTGCCATCAGCGCAAAGACCGGTGCGGCAGCGAGGGCGATCCACGCGATCGCCTCGCGCGGCTTGTCTGCTGCTGTTGCCATTGTCATGCTCCTTCTGACTGCCTTGTTCCGAACTTAGAAGCGGGCTGCATCGGGTGAGAGTTACAACTGTGTCGCGATTTCGATGGACTCGCTGATCACTGCCGCAGGACGATCGCTGGCGGCCGGCGATCCGCTGGGCGCGCTGGCGCTCGTAGCGCTGCGCGATGATGCGGCGGCGCTGGCATTGCGTGGGACGGCGATGGCGCAGCTCGGCGACCTCGCCAGGGCAAGGGAGCTGCTCCGTGGCGCGGCTCGCGCCTTCGGACTTGGCGAACCCATTGCACGGGCGCGCTGCCACGTCGCAGAGGCGGAAATCGCGCTAGTGCTACGCGACATCGGCGCGCCGATGGATCGGCTGGCGGATGCGCGAGCGACCCTTGCCGCGCGCGGCGATCGCGCCAATGCGGCCCATGCCGGCTATCTGATGGCGCGCCGTTTATTGCTGATCGGGCGGTTGGACGAAGCGCAGGCTATTCTCGAAGGGATGGAGGTCACCGCACTGCCGATTGCTTCGCGCGCCGGTGCCTGGCTGGTCGCGGCAGGCATCGCGACGCGGCGGATCGAGACGGCGCCGGCCCGAGCGGCGTTTGACCGGGCAGCGGCTGCAGCCAAAGCGGCCGGCATAGCTGCAGTCACCGCCGAAGTTGCGCAAGCCGTGCGGGCTTTTGAGGCGCCCGCCGCGCGATTGCTGCATCAAGGCAATACAAGGCTCGTCGGATTGCCAGAGGTCGAGGCGGTGATGGGCTCCGATGCGCTCGTCATCGATGCGCTGCGCGGCATAGTCCGGGCCGGCCCGGTCGTGGTTCCGCTAGGCGGCAGGCCGGTGCTCTTCGCTCTCGTTCTTGCCCTTGCGGAGGCTTGGCCTAGCGACGTGTCGCGCGAAACTCTCCTAATTCGAGCCTTCCGTGCACGGCATGCCGACGAGTCCCATCGCGCCCGCCTGCGCGTCGAGATCGGCCGGCTGCGCTCCGCGATTTCCGAACTCGCCGACATCCGCGCGACGGAGGACGGCTTCATCCTGCGGCCCCAAGCGACGTCCATGGTCGTCTTCACCCCGCCGCAGGAAAACGACCATGGCGATGTACTGGCGCTTCTTGCCGACGGAGAGGCCTGGTCAAGTTCATCGCTTGCCCTCGCGCTCAATGTCAGCCCGCGCACCGTCCAGCGCGCGCTCGATGCTTTGGCTGCTGCAGAGAAAGTCGAATCCTTCGGGCGCGGGCGCGCTTGTCGCTGGACCGCGCGCCAGCTGATCGGTTTCCCGACAGTCTTGTTACTCCCGGTTCCGCCGCCGGCTGGTTAGCTCCTTGTATCAACGGACGGGGAACCGCCCCGTCTGTGATAGGAGTATCGACCATGAAGAGTTCTGCTGCGGAGATAATCAAAGAATATGGCCCGTTCTCGGGCGTGGAGGCCGTCCACGGCCTTACGTTCGACGGCACGCGCATCTGGTTCGCCAGCGGCGACCGAATCAATGCCCTCGATCCCACCAGCGGAACGGTCGTCGGCGCAATCGAGGTGCCCGCGGATGCCGGCACGGCGTTCGACGGCACGCATCTGTTTCAGATCGCCGGCACCGTCATCCGCCGCATCGACCGCGAGACGGGTGAAATCCTCGCCACGATTCCGGCGCCGGGCAATGGCGGCGACTCCGGCCTCGCTTGGGCGGAGGGCTCGCTCTGGGTCGGCCGGCATCGCGACCGCAAGATCCACCGGATAGACCCCGACACCGGCCAGGTGCAGAGCACGATCGTCTCCGACCGCTTCGTCACAGGCGTCAGCTGGGTAGATGGCGAACTGTGGCACGGAACCTGGGAGGAGAATGAGAGCGACATCCGCCGCATCGATCCGGAAACGGGCGCGGTGCTTCGCCGGATCGAAATGCCGGATGGCATGGGCGTCTCTGGCATGGAGTCGGACGGTGACGAGCGCTTCTTCTGCGGCGGTGGGGGAAGCGGGAAAATCCGGGTCGTCCGCCGGCCGGAGGCCGTCGATTGATTGCGAAGATGCTCCTGACTCTCGCGGCCGCCTATATGGCAGCCGTGGGCCTTGCCCTCATGGTCGCACCCCTCCAGTTCGGAAGGGGGGCGGTTCCGACCGACGCCGGAACCGAGCTTGTCGCGTTGCTGCGGCTGATGGGCGAGCCCTTTCTCGGCATCGCGGTGCTAAACTGGCTGTCGCGCAAAGCCTCTCCTGAGGACACCGTGCGACCGGTCTGGGTCCGCGTGATCAGGCGCGCATCGCACGGTCGCGCGGTCCTTCTCGTCGGGAACGATCACCTCCAGACCGAAGCGTTCGCTCAGGCGTCCTTTGTAGAAGTCCTGCTCCATCGTGAACGCCCTGCCGAGCAGCCCGACCTTTCGCAAACCGACGGCCACGATCCGCTCCGCAGTGGGATCGGCGATGTGGATCAGCGGAATGCGAACCGCGCTTTGCACGTCGTGCGCCATTCGGTGCATGGTATTGGTGCAGATCAGAAGCAGGTCCGCTCCGGCCGCCTCCAACCGCCGTGCGGCGTCCACCATCCGTTCGGTGAGGCCGCTCCAGTCGCCGGCATGTTACAACGCCTCGATTTCCGCAAAATCGAACGACCATAGCAGGCGACGGGCCGAAGCGGTCGCACCCATGCGCGGGCGAACGCCTTCGTGGAGGAGGCGATAGTATCCCGCCGAGCTCTCCCAGCTCATGCCCGCGATCAGACCGATCATGCGCATCATGCCTCTCCTTTCCAGGGCTGAAGATCGAGCAGCAATGTCGGAATCAGCTCCGACACAGTGGGATGGATCGGCACAGCCCAGCGCAGCTGCTCGATCGGCTGGTCGGCATTCATCATGTCGAGAATGCCGTGGATCGCCTCGTCCCCGCTTGTTCCCAGTATTGCCGCCCCGAGGATGCGGCGGGTATCGGCGTCAGCCACCACCTTCATAAACCCCTGGGTCTCGCCCTTCTCCACCGCGCGACCAACGCGGGACATCGGCCGCTTGGAATGGAGCAGTCGTCGTCCGGTCCTGGCCGCCTCGGCATCGGTCATGCCCACCCGTGCGAGCGGAGGATCGATGTAGAGCGCGTAGCCCGGCAGACGCTGGCTGACCCGGCGATCCTCCCCGTCCAGGAGGTTCGCGGCGACGATCTCGAAATCGTTATAGGCGGTGTGCGTGAAGGCGCCCCGACCGTTGCAGTCGCCCAGCGCCCAGATGCCGGGCACGCTGGTCTCCAGCCTGTCGTCCACGGTGATGTAGCCGCGTGCATCGACTGCGATGCCCGCCGCCTCCAATCCGAGGTCGTCGGTGTTCGGCCGCCGCCCGACCGCCATCAAGACGTGGCTGGCGACGACCGGCTGTGCGTCCTCGGCGCAGTCCACCCGCACCTCGACACCCTCCCCGCTGCCGGCGAAGCCGATGCAGTCCGCGCCCGTCCGGACCGTGACGCCCTCGGCCTCGAGAATCTGCCTGACGGCATCCGACACGTCGTGGTCCTCCCGCGCGATGAGCCGGTCCATCCGCTCCACAATCGTGACCTCGGCACCGAAGCGCCTATACATCTGAGCGAACTCAAGTCCGATGTAGCTTCCGCCGATCACCACGAGACGCCGGGGAAGCGTGTCGAGCGCCACGATGTCGGTGTTGGTCAGGATCGGAACCTCGTCGACGCCCGGCATGTCCGGCACTACCGCACGGCCGCCGACGTTGATGAAGATGCGCGGCGCAGTCAGCCGCTCCCCATCGACGGTGACGACGCTGGAACTCTCGAAGCGCGCATGCCCTCGGATGAGCTCGACGTGGGCCATGCCGAAAAGCCAGCTCTCGTTGCCAGCCCGTCCATCCCGGATGATTCTGTCCGCCCGGGCTGCGACCGTCTTCATGTCGACCTCCACCGATCCGACGACATTGAACCCATAGTCCGCACCGCGCTGGGCGGTGTGGATCGCATAGGCGCTCGCCACGAGCGTCTTGGTCGGCCTGCAACCGGTATTGACGCATGTGCCGCCGACGTGATGGCGCTCGATGATGGCGACCGACAGGCCGGCATCGTTCAACCGGCCGGCGAGCGCCGGACCCGCCTGGCCGGCGCCGATGATGATTGCATCGAAGCTGCGCATCTTGGGTCTACCTCGTGATGTGGGCCATGGCGCGCGGCGCCGCCCCGTAAGGGAATGGGCCGCACTGGGCAGGCCCGTCAAGCTCAGACGATGCTGAGGCGCACGTCGACATTGCCTCGCGTGGCGTTGGAGTAGGGACAGGTCCGGTGAGCCGCCTCGACCAAACGCTGTGCTTGGTCGCGCTCCACCCCCGGCAGCGCCACGGCAAGCTCGACATCCAGGCCGAAGCCGCCTTCGCTGCGCATGCCGATCCCGACGGTCGCGGTCACAGCCGCATCCGTCGGCACCTGGAACTTCAGTTGATGCGCAGCGAACTTCAGGGCGCCGAGGAAGCACGCGGCGTAACCCGACGCGAACAGCTGTCCCAGGTTGGTCCCTTCGCCGCCGGGCCCACCGAGCTCCTTCGGCGTGGACAGCTGCAGGTCGAGCTTCCCGTCATGGTGCGGGTGCGGCCCTCACGACCCCCGTTTGCAGTGGCAGAGGTGCGATATTTTACGTCGACGGACATGGTTCAATCCCTTCTTGAGTAGGCGCAGGTCGTTCCTGCGCCCGAAGTAATGGGGACGCGCGTCAGGCTGCCATGGCCTTCGAGCGCCGGCGCGCGTCGCTGATGGTCAGAGAAACCGCCGAGATGAGGAAGTAGAAGGCGCCGAAGGCGGCGTAGGGCGCGATGTCGGCGATACTGACCGGCGCCGTGCCGGCGGCCTTGCTGAGCATGTGCGCCCCGGCGAGCCCCGACTGGGCGCCGCTCAGGATCATCGCCCATTGCGCGCCATACGACTTCCAGCGGCGTACCCCGGTGAGAAGCTGGAAGAGGCCGGAGAGCACCGCCCACACGCCGAAGATCTGGAGGACCGCGTGCATTCCGTGCGGCAGGGTCGCGGCGACGGCGATGGCGGTCACGACGCTGACCACGAAGTTGAGCATTTGGCTCTTGTTCCTCGTTAAGCCCCCGCTACGGCGGGCGTCCAGATAGTTCGCCAGCGCGTCCCACGCGGGATAAGCGACGAGCATCACCGCAGCCAACGGCGGCATGGCCTTCGCGACCGTGAAGGCGAGCGCGACCCAGATCGCGGACACCGTGAAGCGCAGATAGTAGTAGGTCTTGAGCCAGTCCCGATCCGGGGCCTTCGCGTCGATGATGGTCTTCATGGCATGTTCCTTTCTGTGATGCAGGCGCACGTCTCCCATCCCGGAATTCGGGAGGGTCGGCGGTCGTTGGTTCAGGCGGTGCGCGGCTTGCGACCGGCCGCGTCTGTTCTGGTTAGAGGCGAAAGCGTCGCGGCAGGCCCCATTGTGCTGCGACCGCCACGGCGGCGCACCCGACGGAATACCAGACCACCACATAGAGCGGGTCGTTGAAGGGGCAGCAGAAGGCGAACACGAAGGCTCCGCAGGCGCCGGCGGCGATGCCGGAGGCGAGTGCGCTCAGCCTGGGCTGGGTCGGCGCGGCCCGTCGCATCAGCGCGCCGAGCAGCGCCACGATCGGGAGCGAGAGCACGAAGATCGACGCGGCGCAGATCAGCCCGCTGGCCGGATCGATGCGATCGAGCAGCGCGCGCTCGCTCGCGCCGTCGGGCGTGACGAACGCGCCGCCGATGATGGCCGCCACCGCGAGGGCGCTGGCGAGCATCAGCCCCCGGCGCGGCCGCGCCGTCGGTGAGAAAGACCGGATCGCCAGCACGCAGGCGACCACGGCGAGCAGGCCGAGGCTTCCCACCCGCCAGATGAGAAACGGAGATCCGGTGATGTGGTGCATGTCCGGCCGCATCACGCCAAGGCCCAGGAACAGCGCGAGCTCCACGGCGCCCAGCGCGAGGACGAGTCCGCCCTCGCGCAACATGCTGCGGCGCTGCACGGGTGTGAGGTCGGACGACAGGTTGGCGATCAGGGATTCACTCGACATCGGGGGTCTTCTCAATGATGGCCGTCAGGCGCGCGAGCCCACGGTGGATGTTCATCTTCACGGCGGAGGGGGAGAGGCCTATCTGGCCTGATGCGTCCTCGATACTGTAGCCCTGCACCTTCACCAGCAGGATCGCCTGGGCCTGGGCGGGGCGGAGCTCGTCGAGCAGACTGGCTAGCACCGAGCTGCTGACCACCGCGGCCTCGTGGTCCGGGACCGCTATCTCTTCAGGCAGCTCGTCAGTCGGGCGCCGCGCCAGGCTGCGCAACTGGTCGACCCACTTGTTCTTGGCTATGGCTGCCAGCCACGGGCCCAGTGGATATTGCGGATCATATGTGTGGCGCCGCCGGTGTACGGCGAGCAGCGTCTCCTGGACGACGTCATCCACGTCGCCCGGCGGTAGCCGCCGCTGGAAGTAGCGCGTGAGCCATTCGGACGTCTCGCCGAGCAGCCGTCGATAGGCACCGCCGTGGCCGTTCTGCGCTGCCACCATCAGGCCGCCCCAGCTGTCCGGCGCAGTTTGGGACGGACGCTCGCGGCTGGCCGGCGCCGTGCTCGGCTCGGGCTTTGAGATCAATCTCGAGAGGAAGTCGGAGCGCATGATCTCTTATTCGCGCGCAAAGTGATGTTGGTCACTCCATCTCGAACTTTTCTCGAAGCGGGTTTCGGTCGTGCCCCGACAGGTGACGTAGACGCTGACACTATCGAACTGGTCGTTCATGTCGACATCCTCTGCTTGGCTGGCAGGGTGAATCCCGGAAGTCAGGCGGCGAAGCCGCCGTCGATCGTGTGCATGGCGCCCGTTATCCCCCGTGCCTGCGTTCCGGTGAGATAGAGCGTCAGACTCGCGACCTCGTCGGCGGTGCCGTAGCGCTTGATCGCCATCGGCTCGAGCATGCCGACCGCGCGCGGACCATCGGCCGGGTTCATGTCGGTATCCGTCGGACCAGGCTGGATCACGTTGACCGTGATGTCGCGCGGACCCAGGTCGCGTGCTAAGCCGCGCACCATGCCCTGCATTGCCGCCTTGGTCAGCACATAGGCGGCTAATCCAGGGAACGGCATGCTGTCGGCGGTGTCGGATCCAATGAACGTCCGACGCCCTGAGTGGCTTGAACAGCCTTTAAAGCCGAGGTGCTGCCACCAATGGTAAAAGTTTAGACGATCCAGCGCGCCGAATGACTCGTTCTCTCAAATCATGATAGCGGTGATGTAGGGATGAAGGGGGATTCAATGACCAAGAAGAAAATTGCGCTGCTGGTAGCTATGCCATGGTCGCTGCTGCTGATTACGGCTGCCAGTGCACCGGAATATATCTTTCGCCCATTAGCCTCGCTCGTGAATGGCGGAGATGATTCTCCTATCTTGCTATCGGGTGAGTTCACTGCGGGGAAGCTGGCCTCCCTCGATGTTGGTGAGACTGCTGCGGTTGCTGAAGGCAATGGCTTTGCGATGGCGAGGGCAGACAAAGTCGATTTTCAAGTCGTGGAGAAAATTCCTGTCGTTCGTACCAAGTCAGGGAGTGTAGCTGGCGACGATGAACTGGCAGCGGGCATTGATCTCGACGGTGATGGCAAGCCAGACGTCAACGGCATCGGCGCAAGAGCTATAAACTTTGAGGCGCTTAAATACGCAAAAACCACCCAGGGAGAATATCTTAAGAGTCTAAGAGTTGAGGTGGCACCCGGAACGACGCTCGCTGGTCTCAAGACGCCAACGACCTTTGTCGTGATATTTGTGAACACCGGAAAGGTGACATTCAGCGGAAAAGCGACGTTCATCGACCATTTGGATAGCAGAGTTTCAATTGTCGGCACCCCCGCCGCCGCCGGAGCCGTAGACCAGAGGCGCACGAATGAAGCGCTCTCTTGGGTGCCTGTGCTCAACCTTTTTTCTGGCGGGACGGATTTGCGGTGGGGCAGTCAATATGATGCTGGAATTTTCGCATCAGGTCACGGCTCGTGGAAGCGCGATGGAGATGTCTTGCAATTGGATATTCCGGGAGTGACGATAAAGCCGGGCCAAGGCATTGCTGTCACCTTTGACGTCGTAATCGATTGGGGCAAGCAAATCACGAAAGCTCCGTCTGCTAGCTGAGGGCGCATATATTGCGCTCCAAGGTTCCACCTAATAAATTATCGATGCGAGGGCAGCTGACGACCCACTTGCGGATACCGCAATGGTCGGACACACCAAGATCGGAGCTTGCGAGTATTTGAGGAGGATCGTGTGCGTACTTTGCTTTTCGCTATCGCTCTTGCATTGACGATCAACCCGGCGTCCGCGCAAGTCGCCGACCCAACCGATCAGGTCCGCGCCGCCATTGTCGATATGAACAAGGCGGCGGCGAAGCTGGACGCAGACGGATTCATGCGCAGCTACTGGCAGTCGCCCGACCTGACAATAACGTTCGACGGTGACACCATGCGTGATTGGACCACGATTCTCGGCGAACAGCGGAAATGGTGGTCGGACAAGCGAACCGGCATCACGTTTGCGGAGGAGCGCCCGCCCGAAGTCCTCGCTCAGGGTGGCGGTATCGTCACGTCGATACAGTGGATGAAGGTGACGAGCGTAGGCGGCAAGAAACCATCGCGGCTCGTAATCACATCGGTCTGGAAGAAGTTGCCGGAAGGATGGCGGATCGTGCTCGCCCACGAAACGCTCGTCCGGTGACCCTCGGCAAAGCGCAGTGGAACGGCAGCTTCCCACCCACATCCAGCAGATCGGTCTGTATGCCGATAGCGGTCGCTTAAGGCTTACGATCCAACTTCAGCTGGCGGCCCCTCCGTCGCCGGGATGGTGACCTCCGGTCATTGATTCGTGGATGCGGCTGGGGGGCTCCAATAATTTCATCAATCGACGTTATCCTCAAGGGCGATCGAATTAGTAGTGCATTAGTAGGGCGCGACCTTAAAGCACCGGCTGGCGCCTTCTGCGTCGTTCAAAGACCAAGCAATTGTGACATAAGACCAACTCTGTCTGGTTCAGCCTTCTTCAAACTCGTTCTGGCAGACCAGAGCGTAATTCGTAATGCGGGGGTCACAGGTTCGAGTCGTGTAGGCGGCACCAACATTCAAATCGCAGTAGCGGCGGAACACGGCGATTCAATGCGGAGCTGGCGTAATATCCGTGGCAGAAATGCCGCCCCGCCTCGTTTCCGAATGACCGAAGGTGGGACAATGCTGCCGTTCGCGGCATGGATGGCAGTGGCCAGTTTCGGCGAAGCCAGACGTTATTGGATTGCGGCGCCGATACTATCAATGTGCAAGTCTGGTAGACGGTGACATACAGCTATTGCCTGATGCCCGGCGCGGCGAACGTCATAATATGCTATAATCGATCCTGCATGAGCGCGCTGCAATGCAGGTCGCTCACTCCCTTACCGAGCTTGCGCCCTTAGAGATCCCCTCCATCAGCAACCGGACTGCGCGCGACATGACGTCGTCTCTTTCTTCACCCGGCAGATCGAGCGCGACGGCCTGAAGCATTTGCGCGATCCGGACAATGTCGTCCACGGAAAGGTCGCTGCGGACGATGCCAGCATTTCGCGCACGCTCGAGAGGTAGTGCCATGAGCTGCCGAGCTCGGATTTCGAACTCGTGCCATTCCTGTTTTAACGATGGATCGACCTGCGCGCGTCGTAGCCCGGAGGCGTGCAAGGCCGACAGGAGCCCGATGCGGACCAGAAAAAAACGGAACGCGGCGCCGTCATCGGTGATGAGGTCGACCTGCGCGATTAACTCGTCCAGTCGCCGCCTTGCGACCTCGATCACCAACATCGAGCGGTCACGGAAGTTGCGATAGAGCGTGCCGCGCCCGATCGCGGCCCTTTCCGCGATGGTTTCGAGGGGTACGTCATAGCCCTGCTGCTCGAACATGTCGGCGGCCACGGCAATCAGCCTGGCTCGCCTTTCCTGCGCATCTTTCCTCATGCTTGACGGACGTCCTCCCTCCCCCTAATAACCGGACACAGATGTCCGGTTAAGTCCTTTTGCGTCGCCACGGAAGAATGGCTCCGCACAGGTCATCTGGAGAGGAATGCCCGCCAGGTCCAGACGAACATGGCCTAACCTGCCGAGGAGTTCCCCGTGCCAACCTTCCAGACCCTCCCGCGCCGCCAAAGATGCGGCAGCGTAGCCATGTTGCTTCTGCTGGCGTCTTGCGGGCGTCAGGAGGAGCAGGCTGTACCTTCTCCTCCGGTGGATGTCGTGGCGGTCGCGACGGGCGAGGTTCCCAACATCGTCGAGTTGCCGGGCCGGATTGAAGCGGTGCGAACGGCCGAGGTGCGAGCGCGGGTCGATGGGATCGTGGAGCGGCGGCTTTATCAGGAAGGATCGGATGTGCCCGCTGGCGCGCCGCTGTTCCTGATCGATCCCCGCGACAAGCAGGCGCAACTCGCGCAGGCGCAAGCCGCGCTCAATCGTGCGACGGCCGCACGCGCCAACGCGCGCTCCATCGTCGCCCGCTACGAGCCGCTGGTGAGCCGCAAGGCAGTCAGTGCGCAGGAATATGATGCGGCGCTTTCGGATGCACGGCAAGCCGATGCAAGCGTCATAGATGCGCGCGCCGCCCTGGACCGGGCGCGCCTTGAACTGGGATACACCACCGTGCGAGCCCCCATCACTGGCCGGGTCGGCAAGGCGCAGGTGACCGAAGGTGCGCTGGTGAGCGCTTCGTCAGCGACATTGCTGACGCAAATAAACCAGCTATCGCCGATCTACGCGACCTTCACTCAGTCAAGCGCCAAGTTGCTCGATTTGCAGCAGCTTGCCAAGTCGGGGGCGCTTCGCGTTCCAGATCTGAAAGCCATCGAGGTGCGCCTGGTGCTGGAGAATGGTGAGCAATATGACCTCCCCGGACATCTGGATTTCGCCGATCAGACCGTCGATCCCTCCACGGGCAGCCAGACGCTGCGCGCACGCTTTCCCAATCCTGACCGGCTGCTTCTGCCCGGCCAGTTCGTGCGCGCACGCATAATCGCCGGCTCGCGCCGCGACGGCATCGCAATTCCCGAGCGCGCCGTCCAGATCAGCAACGAGGAGGCATCGGTCCTGGTTGTGGGACGCGATAATCTCGTGGCTAAGCGCACGATCGCACTGGGTGGACAGAGCGGCGGCAAATGGGTGGTTCTGTCGGGGCTCAGAAGCGGCGATCTGGTCATTGTCGATGGCTGGATGAAGGTTCAGCCCGGCCAGAAGGTCACGCCGCGCAAAGCGGGCGCTGCTCCCGCCCCCGCCGCTGCCGGCAAGCGCTGACCGGCAGGAGACCCCCATGAAACGCTTCTTCGTCTATCATCCGGTCTTTGCCTGGGTCGTCGCGATCTTCGTCGCCCTGTTCGGCATCATCGGCCTGCGGCTTCTGCCCGTCGAGCAATATCCCCAGGTCGCGCCGCCCGCGCTCAATCTCCAGATCACCTACAACGGCGCCGACGCGGCGACGCTCGACCGGACGGTGACGTCGATCATCGAAAAGGAGATGAACGGCGTCGAGAACTTCCTCTACATGTCCTCGACCAGCCGGTCGAACGGCACTGCGCAGGTCACCGTCACGTTCGAACCCGGAACGGACCTGGACGTCGCCCGGACGCAGGTGCAGGATCGGCTGAGCCGCGTCGAACCGCGCCTACCGGCCGAAGTCAGGCAGCTCGGGATCAGCGTGACCAAATCGAGTTCCGGCTTCCTGATGCTTGTCGCGCTCAAATCGAAAGATGGCGCGATGAGCGCGCTCGACATGGGCAACTTCGCTTCGAACAAGATCATGGATGAACTCCGCCGCGTACCTGGCGTGGGCGATGTCCAATTGTTCGGTTCGCCCTATGCGATGCGCGTCTGGCTCGACGAGGAGAAGCTGGCCGGCTACGGAATCTCTGCGGCCGAAGCGCTCGCCGCCGTCCAGGAGCAGAACAGCCAGACCGCCGGCGGCGGGCTGGGCGAGCAACCCCTTGCGGCCGGTTCCGAGCTCAACGCCAAGATCATCACGCAGAACCGCTTTTCGACCCCCGAACAGTTTCGTCAGATCATCGTCAGGTCCAATCCGGATGGCTCGGCGGTCCGGCTCGGGGATGTTGCGCGGGTCGAGCTGGGCAAGGACAATTACGGTTTCCGCCTGACGCTCAACGGCACGGAGACGGTGGGCATGGCGATCCAGCTCGCCAGCGGCGCCAACGCGCTGGGCACGGCCGAGGCGGTGAAGGCCCGCATGGGCGAATTGGAGAAGACCTTCCCGCCTGGCTTGAGCTGGACCGTTCCTTTCGACACCACGCCGTTCATCACCGCCTCGGTCGACAGCGTGATCCACACGCTGGTGGAAGCGATGATGCTGGTCTTCCTCGTGATGTTTTTGTTCCTGCAGAACTGGCGCGCCACGCTGATCCCGGCGTTGGTGGTGCCGGTCGCGCTCGCGGGTTCATGCCTGGGCCTCTACCTGTTCGGCTATTCGATCAACGTGCTTTCGCTCTTCGCCATGGTGGTGGCGATCGGCATCCTCGTCGACGACGCCATCGTGGTGGTCGAGAATGTCGAGCGCATCATGCGGGAGGAAGGGCTCAACGCGCGGCGCGCCACGGTAAAGGCGATGGGCCAGATCACCGGCGCGATCATCGGCATCACGCTGGTGCTGGTCGCAGTGTTCATCCCCATGGCGTTCTTTCCAGGCTCCACCGGGGGCATTTATCGCCAGTTCTCGGTGACGCTCGCCATTTCCATTCTCTTCTCGGCGCTCCTGGCCCTGACTTTGACGCCGGCGCTTTGCGCCACCCTGCTCAAGGCAGCGCCTGGCCATGACAGCCGCGAGCCGCGTGCTCCCAAGGCTGGCATCGCGGGGTGGCCGCACCGCTTCTTCGACTGGTTTAATGATCGGTTCGGCCGGATCACCGAGCGCTATACCGCGGGCGTCGGCAGGATGGTGCGCGCGCCAGGGCGCTGGCTGGTCGTATTTGCGGTGATGTGCATCGTCACGGTCCTGGCGTTCACGCGCCTGCCCGGCGGCTTCCTGCCGACCGAGGATCAGGGCTATATCTTCGCCAGCTACACGGCGCCGCCCGGTGCGACGATCCAGCGCACGCAAGCCTCGGTGGAGCAGGCCGAAGCCTTCCTCAGAAAGCAGCCGCAGGTTCGCAACATCGTCTCGATCGTCGGCTTCAGCTTCTTCGGCCAAGGCCAGTCGGCCGCTCTCTCCTTCGTCGATCTCAAGCCGTGGGATGAACGAAAAGGCTCCAAAAACAGCTCAAGCGCACTGGTGCAACGTGCAAACGCCGCGTTCTCGAACATAACCGGCGCAATGATCTTCGCGCTCGACCCGCCGCCAATCCAGGCATTGGGCAATGCGACAGGCTTCACGATGAAACTGGAGGATCGCAGCGGTGAAGGCGGCATGGCACTCCAGCAGGCCGCGCAGCAAGTCCTCGCACAGGCCGGCAAGAGCAAGGTCTTCGCCATGGTCCGGCAGGAAGGACTGCCGCCGTCGCCGCAACTCCATGTCGATATCGACCGCATCAAGGCACGCAGCCTTGGCCTTCGCATAGCCGACGTCAACCAGACGCTCGGCGTCGCGTTCGGCTCGGCCTATGCGAACGACTTCGTTCATGACGGCAATGTCTTGCGGGTCTATCTCCAGGCCGATGCCGCGCAGCGGATGCGGGCCGAGGACGTGTCGGCCTTGCGGGTTCGCAACGATCAGGGTCTGATGGTGCCCTTCTCCGCCTTCACGCGAGTCAAATGGACGGCGGGGCCTCAGCAGCTCGAACGCTATAACGGCTATCCGTCGATCACCCTGTCGGGCCAGGCGGCACCGGGACAATCCAGCGGCGCGGCCCTTGTGGAAATGGAGCGCATCGCCGGCAAGGCGTTAAACGGCAACCTGTCTTACGAATGGACCGGGACCGCCTATGAGGAAAAGCAAGCAGGCGGCCAGATCGGTCTTCTGCTCGGTCTTTCCGTGGTCGTCGTGTTCCTGCTGCTTGCGGCGCTTTACGAAAGCTGGCCGATCCCGCTGGCGGTGCTGCTGGTGGTACCCTTCGGCGTGCTGGGTGCGGTCATCTTCACGATGCTGCGCGGGCTTTCGGCCGACGTCTATTTCAACGTAGGCCTCATCACCATCATCGGCCTGGCCGCCAAGAACGCGATCCTGATCGTCGAGTTCGCTGTCGAACAGGAGGCCCACGGCGTTGCACCGCTTGAGGCGACGATCAACGCGGCGCGCCTGCGGCTGCGCCCGATCCTGATGACCAGCCTGGCCTTCATCCTCGGCATGGTGCCGCTCGTCATCGCCGGCGGCGCCGGGGCGGCGAGCCGTCACGCCGTCGGCACGGGGGTGGCGGGCGGAATGATCACCGCGACCCTGTTCGGCATCTTCTTCACGCCCGTCTTTTACATCGCGATGCGGCTATGGCTGGTGCGCAAGCGCGACCATGAGGCGGCCGACGCACAGGAGGAGGCGCGAGAGCGAGCCGGTTCCGACGGGGAGACCGTCCATGCGTAATCGCGCATATATCCTCATCGGTGTTGCCTTGCTCGGTGGCTGCAACATGGCTCCAAAGTACGTCCAGCCCGTTCCGCCCGTTCCGGCGAGTTTTCCCGCGGCCCCTTCGGACGGAGGAGAAGCTGCCACGGCGGTCGGCTGGCAGCGCTTTTTCGGCGATCCGCAGCTCAGGGCCTATATCGCCGCCGCGCTTGCCAATAATCGGGATCTGGCGGCCGCAGCCGCCCGCATCGAGCAGGCCAGAGCGCAGTTCAGGATCCAGCAGGCCGGACGCCTGCCGCAAGTGGACGGCAGCGCGAGCGCGACCCGGTCGCAGGCGCCATTGGGCTCCCTCGGCCTGGGCGAAAGCCTGGGCAATGGGGCGATCACCTATAATCAATATTCGGCGCAGGTCGCGACCAGCGCGTTCGAACTGGATTTCTGGGGCCGGGTCCGCAATCTCAGCGAGTCCGCGCGCAGGAGCTATCTCGCGACGGTCGAAGCGCAACGCGCTTTCCGCCTGTCGCTAATCAGCGACGTCGCCGCGAGTTATTACAGCATCCGTGCCGGCGAGGAGGGGGTCGCGCTGGCCGAACGCACGGTCGCGAGCCGCCAACAGGGTCTTGGAATCGCGAAGCTGCGGCTGGACGCGGGCGTCACCTCGTCGGTCGACTATGACCAGTCGACGGCGCTGCTGACGCAGGCGCAGACGGAACTCGCCGATCTGCGCCGCACGACCGAGCAGCAGCGCAACCAGTTGCTTGTCCTGGTCGGCGGGCCGATGGGCGCGCCGCCGCCGAATGGCCGCCCGATCGCCGACGCGGGACAGTTCGCGGCGCTCAACCCCGGCCTCCCCTCGGTCCTCTTGCAAAGCCGTCCGGACATTTTGCAGGCCGAACATCAGTTGCTAGCCGCCAATGCCGATATCGGAGCGGCCCGCGCGGCCTTCTTCCCGACCATATCGCTGACCGGGGCTTTCGGATTCGTTTCGCCCAAGCTTGAGGGTTTGTTCGACAAGAGCAACCAGAACTGGTCCTTCGGCGGATCGGCAGCGCTTCCAATCTTCGACTGGGGCAAGCGCGAGAGGCAACTCGACGCGGCGAAGGCCCGGCGCGACGAGCTGGTAGCGACCTATCAGCGCACCGTGCAGAACGCGTTCCGCGAAGTGTCCGACGCGCTCGTGGGGCGGCAGCGCTATCGTGAGCAGATCGAGGCCCAGGAGCAGGCGGTAGCCGCCCAGCGTCGCCTCGCCGAGACGGCGATGCTGCGCTACGACAACGGCATCGCCATCTATCTCGAGGTGCTCGACGCCGAGCGCAACCTGTTTTCCGCTGAGCAACAGCTCATCAGGCTGCGCGCGACGGAGCTACAGAATGGCGTGTCGCTCTACACTGCGCTCGGCGGCGGCGGTGATGGCTGAGGCTTCATGGCACGGACTCCGATGACGCGACCTGGATTGCGCCGAAGGTGGCTCGTCCTTCCTCAGGTGTATCTCATGGAAGCCCATGCGCACCCGCTACTCAGGCACTGATTCTATTGGCGATCCTTGACGCTATCCGCAGTCACGAGTGACTGGTTTCGACAAGAGCAGCCGCTCGAGGTTCGGCTACGAAATGTCCTGATCTGGTCGACATAGCCCACGGGGGTCCAGCCCATCAGACCCGAAAGCGTTCTTGCGATGGCCGCTCTGGCCATTGGAGAACGATCATGGAGATGTCTGAGACCGAAAACACCGCTACCAAGCGTCAAGTCTGGAATGCCGGAAGGTCTGTAGGTGCGAAGCGCGCTCTCAAGCCGAAGCAAATATGGGAAATCCGATTCTACCTAAATCAGCGCCGCCGCTTGCGAGATCGGGCGCTCTTTGACCTCGCGATCGATGGCAACTCAGGGGTTGTGACCTGGTGCAGATGAAAATTGGCGACCTCGTCAGCGGCGGACAGATCCGAACGCGTGCGATCGTCATGCAGCAGAAAACAGGCCGTCCAGTTCAGTTGGAGCTGCTTCCAGACGCTCGCGCCAGCCTGCTGGCTTGGCTCAAGCGGCGGGGCGGCACGGTGGACGACTACGTCTTTCCCAGCCGGGTCGATCATAATGGGCATCTCAGCACCCGCCAGTATGCGCGGCTTGTCGATGAATGGGTGACAGGGGTCGGTCTGATGCGAAGCGAGTATGGCACCCACTCGCTTCGGCGAACGAAGGCGTCGATCATTTACAGGGCAACGGGCAACCTCCGCGCCGTTCAGATACTTCTCGGTCATAGCAAGATCGAGAATACGGTGCGCTATCTGGGGATCGACGTGAAAGACGCGCTCGCACTTGCCGAGAACACTGAGATTTGATCCGTTGGCTCCTCGCTCCGGCGAGGGGCCGACTTCACAGCGCCTGGGACAGTTCTGCCATCTCAGAGCGCAGCTCGAACGTCATCTCTTTCGAGGAACCGACATTCAGCGGTGGCTTGGACGGGCTCATGGGATGACAGAAAATGTGCGCTGGACTCGGTGGTGAACGTGCCGACAGGTGCCGACCGTGACAGGCTCTTAGCCGCCCTAGATGGTCATGTCATCGCCAAGAGAGAGCTGATGGTCACCTATCGACAGCAGATCTCACCGCCCAAATGAGCGACCTGATGGCGGCCAACAAAGAGGCAACGCCAATTTGCGGTTGCAGCTGCCTTGCTCGTGGCAGATAGTTGTCAGCATGGCCGAATGTTCGCTGGGGGATCCGACCTGAGGTGCACTTCCATCATGCCGGTACAGCCGGTGCCCATATCAGAGGCGGCATCCGCTTGATGGAGACCATCGGCCGCGACCTGAGTGAGATGCAGCGTGTTCCGCTGTCGGCGGATCATGTCGAAGCCCTACGCGCTGCCGGCATGTCCACTACATATCCGGCAGGCAAAAACATCGTTCAGCCCGGCGACCCCGTCGATCGCTTCGTCTATGTCGAAGATGGCGAGATCGAAGTTGTCGATGCGTTCACGGGTCAGCGTTACGGATCATCCACGCTTGGTCCTACCCAGTTCATGGCAGAGATTTCTTTCCTGAGCGGCGGCGTGTGGACGATGCCGATGCGGGCGGTCCGCGATACGCAGGTGGTCGAGGTGCCCCGCCCCGCCATGCTGCGCCTGATGGCCAACATGCCGGAAATGTCGGACATCATCATTACGGTACTCTCGGCGCGGCGGCGGCGGCAATTGGACAGTCGGCATGGATCATTGGTGCTGATTGGCGAGGAAGCGGATCGTGACATCCGCTGCATCGCCGAATTTGCAAGCCGCAACCGCCTTCCTTTCGCGTCCCATCCCATCGGCTCGGCAGAGGCGCAACGGGTAACGCGCAGTTGTGGAATAGCGATGGATCGGCCCGCCGTGATCTTCGGCCGCGATCATGTGATCGCGCAGCCAACGCCGCACAAGGTTGCGCAGTTGCTTGGTCTCAATCGCGACGTTGCGCAATGCGAGGTATTTGATGTTTTGATCGTTGGCGGCGGCCCTGCCGGTGTCGCCGCAGGGGTCTACGCCGGCGCCGAAGGGCTGAATGCTCTGGTCGTCGAGGATATCGCGGTCGGCGGCCAGGCCGGGACGTCGAGCCGGATCGAAAATTATATGGGATTCCCCACCGGCATTTCCGGCGCTGATCTTGTGTGGCGGGGGGAGGTTCAGGCGATGAAGTTCGGAACCCGCTTCGTCATGCCACGCAGGGTCGATCGCCTGGAAAAACTAGATAGCGGCCAATTTTGCGCGACATTCGATAACGGTCATCAGGTACGGGCAGGAGCGGTCGTCGTCGCAACAGGTGTTCAATATCGCCGCCTTCCCATCCCACGCTTTGCGGATTTCGAAGGCGCTGGCATGTATTATGCCGCGACCGATAATGAAGCGCGCTATTGCCTTGGCGGCGAAGCGGTCGTCATAGGCGGCGGCAATTCGGCTGGGCAAGCCGCAATATATCTCAGCCGGTCCGCTGACCATGTGCACCTGCTCGTCCGTGGCACATCGCTTGCAACGTCCATGTCTCATTATTTGTCGAGCCGCCTGGAGGCGGATCCGAAAATCAGCATTCACTACGGCGCACAGGTTTCAGAACTGCACGGATCGCAGACGCTCGACGCCGTGACGATCCGGCAGGATGGTGCGGAAGATCGCATTCTTCCCGTCTGCGCCATGTTCGTCATGGTGGGCGCAGCGCCCAATACCGATTGGCTGACGGGGCTTGTCGCTCTGGATGACAAAGGCTTTGTCATGACCGGCGATGCCGTGGACGGCGGTTCACCCTATGCCACTTCCTGTCCAGGTGTCTTCGCGGTTGGCGACGTGCGTTCCGGTTCGACCAAACGTGTGGCCTCGTCAGTTGGCGAAGGTTCTGTCGTCATCTCGAAGGTCTGGGAATTTCTGCATGGCGAGGGCAATGCTGAATGTTCGGCGCGGGAGCATCTCAAAAACGATTAACTTGCGCATCCCGAGTGGCGCACATCGACCAACCAAGCATCCAGTCCCATCTGAGATTACCCGCCGGAATTCGAGCGATCTGACCACGGTGCATAGCTATCTGGGCGGTCGTTAGGACAAGAGCGGCAGGTTATGGGAGAAACCGACTCTCAATACGAAATAAGCGAACGTCTTAAGCTGGTCGGTCTTGGTCGTAATTCCACACATCTGACCCCAAAGCGTTCTTCAGTCGGCCATCATGGCCATCGGAGAATGATCATGGAGATGTCAGAAACAGAAACCACTGCCTCAAAACGTCAGGTCTGGAATGCCGGAAGAACGGTTGGCGCGAAGCGTGCGCTGAAACCAAAGCAAATATGGGAAATCCGGTTCTACCTCAATCAGCGCCGCCGCTTGCGAGATCGGGCGCTGTTCGACTTGGCGATCGACAGCAAACTCCGGGGCTGCGACCTGGTGCAGATGAAGATCGGCGACCTTGTCAGCGGCGGACAGATCCGAACGCGCGCAATCGTGATGCCACAGAAAACCGGTCGGCCAGTTCAGTTCGAGTTGCTTCCGGACGCTCGGGGCGGCCTGCTCGCGTGGCTTGAACGGCGGAGCGGTACTGTGGACAATTATGTTTTTCCAAGCCGGATAGATCATAATGGGCATCTCAGCACCCGCCAGTATGCGCGGCTTGTCGATGAATGGGTGACAGGGGTCGGTCTGATGCGAAGCGAGTATGGCACCCACTCGCTTCGGCGAACGAAGGCGTCGATCATTTACAGGGCAACGGGCAACCTCCGCGCCGTTCAGATACTTCTCGGTCATAGCAAGATCGAGAATACGGTGCGCTATCTGGGGATCGACGTGAAAGACGCGCTCGCACTTGCCGAGAACACTGAGATTTGATCCGTTGGCTCCTCGCTCCGGCGAGGGGCCAATTCACAGCGTTTGGGACATTCCTGCCATTCCAGAGATATGGGTCGGACGGCAACTCTTGTCAGGAGCCGCCATTCAGCGTTCGCCTGACTGGCATCTCGGATTGACGGAAAGTGGGCCGTCAGCCGACTGACGGGTTTTGCCAGAAAGCCAACTCACATCACCCGAACGAACCTCGCCGCAGCGCCGATCCTGACGACTGCTTTCTGGCAGCGCAAGGCGAGCTTTAAATGCCGCAAGTGGGGCGTAAGCGGACAAACGGCTTTTATGGGCCAACGGCGTAAACCGGCATCTTAAGAATCACACATCAGCATATCGCGGCAGAGCGATCGCTCATTGATTCGATGCGCGATTGGACGAGCGAACTACCCATTTCCGATCGGGACGCCCGGTTCGAATGCACTCGCAGGTTGCCTGGGTACGCACCCTCGGGCAATCTGTCTCGCGCGGCATATGTCGCCGGGGGAAGAGATATCGTGAAAAGGTCGGTTGTCGCGCTACACCTGTGTCTGCTTACGGCGGGCATAGCCTCATCAACCCACGCCGCCGTCCAGCAGCCCGATGCCTTCGACAGCGCGATCGAGAACGGCGATTTCAAAGCCGCAGCGCAGGCCATCGAAAAGGTTGCGGCCGGAGCCCCGAAGGGTAAGCGGCCTTCTCTGGACGCATATTATGGGCGCTTCTTCGCGGCCGCAGGCCAAAGCATTATTGCCGAGCCGTACTTGGTCCGCGCCGTCGCCACCGAAAAGGCGGGGTCAGAACGTGACAAGCTGTCCCTCGAACTCGCTCGAACGCGCGAGGCGGCCGGTCTGGTCGCAAAGGCGGAGGCCGATTATCGCAGGCTTTCTCAAGGGGCCGACGTCGATCTTGAAGCGAAACGAGACGCAACGCTCGCTTTGGCAAGGCTCCGGATGGGGGCGGCACCCAATGAGGCGATCGATCTTCTGACGCCGCTGACTGCTGGAGGCCAGTCGTTCTCAGCGCCCTGGGAAGCCCATCTCCTGCTGTCTCGCGCACAAGCGATACTTGGCCGCCCGGAGGAATCGAAAGCAGCGCTGGCATCAGCATGGCTGGAAGCACCGTCTGCACCATCGCCGGCTGATGCCATCGCCCTGACGGCAATGGACATGGCCGTTGACCGCGCCTCGAGGGGTGACAGAGCCGGAGAAGTCGGATTGGTCTCTCTGGGCAGCAACGCGAGCCGGTTCAATGGCCTGTCGCAGGTGCCGGTCTGCAATGATGCGATCCGCCCCGAAGATCAGGTAACCGTCGCGATCGTCGGAGATGCCAAGCGCGGCCCGCTCTACTCCGTCGTCCGTGCTTCCCGTCCAGGCATAGCCCAATTCTTCACCCAACCACTTGCGGCGGCCGCGCAGCAAATCGATGGCGCTCCTCTCTACGTCACATTGCGGTGTCGAAGCGAGCCCGCCGCGAACGTTCGTTTTGCAGAAGGCTCTTTCCGGAACCTGCCAGTATGGATGGCGGAGAAGGGCATGTATCCGCCACTCCGATCATTTGATCCCGACGCGGGCGACCCGATGGCTCAGCTCAAGGCGCAAGTACAAGAACTGGAACGCTCTGGAGGGGCCGATGCGCCGGTGCTCGCTCCAGTCCTGTTGCAACTCGCCTTCATGCAGGGTGCGCAAAGCCGGTTCAGCAATTCGGGGAATTTCGCCGACGCAAAAGCGACGGCGGATCGGGCGATACGCATCCTGGCAACCGCAGGTGCGCCTGCCGAAGTTCTGGAGCAGCTGCGCGTCCAGATGACATTTGTGTTTGCCCAGAACCAAAATATCGCGGACGCGACCGGTCCAGCAGCTCTGCAAACGCTGGATGCCATGACGGCACGCCCCGATACGACACCGGAGCAAGCGTTCACAGCGTTCGGTGAGATGTCCGGATGGCAGCTAAGACCGACCGATCGGATAGCGCTTTCGGATCGCCTGCTGAGCTTTTTCGATGCGCGAAAGGTTCCTGCCGCAGGCGCCATCAGACAGGCCGTCGAGATAAGCCGAGCGGGTGCTTCTCGAGAGATCGGGACGATAACCGGGCTGAAAGATCGCTTGGCTTCACATGGCATCGCGCCGGACCTTTGCTCGAGCGCGGACCGAACTCCGTCGATACCGCCGACCGCGATCACGTTGACTTCTGACGATTATCCGAAAGACCTGCTTCGCCGGAACGTGGTGGGGCAGAATGTAATCGAGCTTTCGATCGCGGAAGACGGCAAAGTCGCAAAGGAACGCATGATCGTTTCACAGCCAAGCGGACTGTTCGACGCTGTGACAGCCGAAAAGCTCAAGGCTGTTGTGCTTCTACCAGCGCAACGGGATGGCAAGCCCGTTGCCTGCCGGGGCATGGTCCAATCCATTCGCTGGCAGATCCCCTACCAGGGCGACTTTGCCAATCCGTTCGCCGGCTACCCGTTTCCTCCTTCGGACGTGAACTAATCACGGAAAAATCAATAAGCGACTCTCGGGAAGCATCGATCGCCTCCCGAGAGCCATTGAGTTTTCGACCTGCGCTAGCTCACCGCTTCAACTTGCGGCGCGCGGTCGACCTTGCGGGCGGTCGCCAAGATGCCCTTTCCGATGAAGTCAGAATGTCAGCTGTCAGCAAGAGCGGCTGTTCTAGCAGCGCTATTGGAACGGCTCCAGTTGGTCGTGAGCAGCCGTTTAGAGATCGACGCGGGAACGACCGGAACGGGTCGACAGCCGCCCATGCACGAGAGACGCCCCTTGGAGACGAAGCCGACGTTAATGCCTCGCCACTTGGATGACGGCTTTCGGCGAGAGCAGACGCTCCAGCCTCCCACGGGTGCCATCGTCGATAGACTGAGGTTGGGCCGAGAGAGGAGTGGCCGCTTATAATAATGGCGCGTGCATTGTTGAACAAACCTGGTTTGGCTTAGGAGACTTCCTGCGCAGTCGCTGGGCGGTCCGCATTGTTCCCCCTCTTCGGTGTCTCGGTAAATGCCACGGCCTGTGCCAAGGATGTCCGGTCGAGGATGTCGCTGACCCCGTCGCGCACGCTCGCCATGATGTGACGAATGGCGCATGTCGCCTCGTCGTGGCAGTCGACGCAGCGGCGGTAGAACAGCTTGCTGACGCACGGGACGAGCGCGAGCGGGCCGTCGGTCGCCCTGATGATATCGCCGAACGTTATCTCGTCCGCCGGGCGGGCAAGGCGATAGCCGCCGGACTGACCCCGCAGGCTTTCGACCAGCCTCGCCCGCTTGAGGTCAGCCAAGATGGCCTCGAGAAACTTTCTAGAAATGCGTTCGTCCGCCGCGATGGTCGAAATCTGCCGTGGCGGATCGCCCGGCGCGACATGCGCCAGGTTGATTAGCGCCTTCAGCGCGTAACGGGCGCGTTGCGACAGCATCAGCGATCCACCTTCATCGGCGCTTGCCATAAGGGGAATAGCCATGGTTGCGAAGCCCCAAGGTAAACTTGGCTTGACGTCTTAATCCCTACTAATCCAATAGATAATATATGAGGTGTGGTTCCGCCTCACGGATTCGGACGGGAACCCGCGGCTTTTGATGGGAAGCAGCTTGCTCCGCGTAACCAACGGCTAAAGCGCACGAGGCTTTGGATTGTCTCCCGAGCGCCCGTGTTCCCGGAATGAAGGGACGACGATGACAAGACGCCAAGACTGATCAGCCGAAGAGGCTAGCCAATCCGAAACAGCAATTCAGCCGCGAACGCATCGGCGTCGCGAAAGGGGCGGGTGCGCGCCCACGCACAGGGAATATTCAGAGCGTGAAGACGATCAGGAAGAACAAGCAGATCAGTTTGCTGGCAGGGGTCGCGCTTACCGCAGTCCTGGCCGATCCCGCCATCGCGGCGGAGGCCCCGGTGGTCCTGGCGGCGCAGACGAGGGGCAGCGCGCCCGCCACGGCGCCCGCCCCAGTACCAGGCGCCGATGCGGGCGACCAATATGCCTATGCACCCGAAATCCTGGTCACCGCGCGCCGGCGGGAGGAGCGGGCGCAGGACGTGCCGATCGCGCTGAATGTCGTCGGGCAGGCGCAGCTGGAAGGTACCGGTAATTCCAACCTCGCCCAGGTGCAGCAACTGGTCCCGGCGCTGCAGATATTCAGCTTCAACCCGCGCAACACTAACATCAACATTCGCGGGCTGGGCAGCAATGTCGCGGTCGCCGCCGACGGGTTGGACAATGGCGTCGGCGTCTATGTCGACCAGGTCTATTATGGCCGGGTCGGGCTGACCCAGTTCGACCTTGTCGATCTGGATCATGTCGAGGTGCTGCGCGGACCGCAGGGCACGCTGTTCGGCAAGAACACCACCGCCGGCGCGATCAACATCGCATCGCGCGCGCCATCCTTCGACCCGGCGCTGGATGCCGAGGCGACGGCCGGCAATTACGGCTATCATCAGCTGCGCGCGTCGGTGACGGGGCCGATCATCGCCGACAAGCTGGCCGCGCGCCTTTCGATCGCGGACACCGGGCGCAACGGCTTCATCGACAATGTCCGGACCGGCCAGCGCGTCCAGGACTATGATAATTTCACGCTGCGCGGGCAGCTGCTGTTCAAGCCCGATGACAATCTGACCGTCAGGCTGATCGGCGACTATGCCAGCCAGAAGCAGCTTTGCTGTGTGCAGCTGCTCGTCGGGTCGTTCGACACATATGACAATGGCGCCGCGATCCCTAACAGCGCAACGCAGCGTTTCGCCCGGCTCGGTTACACCCCCCTGCCGTTCAATCCCTTCGCCCGGCGGACGGACGCCAATTCGCCCTTCTCGGTACGGATGAAGCAGTGGGGCGGATCGGCCCAGATCGACTGGAAGCTGCCCGGGGCGACGGTCACCTCGATCACCGCTTATCGCCGGTGGGACTGGAACCCGCACAACGATGTCGACTTCACCGGCCTGTCGGTATTCGACGATGCCCGGACCAAGAACCGCCAGCGCCAGTTCAGCCAGGAGATCCGGCTCGCTTCGGAAGGCTCGCGCAAGCTCGATTATGTCGTCGGCGCCTATTATTTCTGGCAGGTCGTCAAGAACAACTCGCTAACCCAATATGGCAGCGACGCGCCGCTGTGGTTCGTCAATCCGGCGGCGGTGCCGACATCGGTGTCCGTCCCCGCGCTGTCCGGCTTCGGCACGATATCGGACGCCGCCCCGCGCACGTACAGTAGCGCCGCGTTCGGCCAGCTGACGTGGAACGCGACCGACCAGCTGAGCGTCACCGCGGGGCTGCGCTACACCCACGAAATCAAGCGCGGCAGTTTCCGGCAGGTCCAGTTCGGGCCTAGCTTGGCGGGCCTGCCCGTCCAGGCGGCGGCACAGGGCCTGCGCAATAATTTCGGCCCCGCGTCCAGCTTCTTCGCCCGCACCAAGGACGACAGCATATCGGGTACGGTCAACGTCGCCTACAAATTCACGCCCGACATACTTGCCTATGCGACCTATTCGCGCGGCAGCAAATCGGGCGGCATTAACCTCACTACCCTGCCGGCAGGCGTCAGCCCCACGGTCAGGCCGGAGCGGGTCAACAGTTTCGAACTGGGCCTGAAAAGCAGCTTCCTGGACCAGAAGGTCCAGCTGAACCTCGCGGCATACTGGACCGACGTCAGCCGGTACCAGACGCTGATCTCCGAGATCAGTTCGACCGCCGGAATCGTCCAGTATATCGCCAACATCAAGGGCGTGCGGTCGCGCGGGATCGAGGGCGACCTGAGCTTCAGCCCGACCAAGCATATCACCCTGTCGGCATCGGGCGCGTATAATGACGCGACCTATCGCAGTTATCAGAACGGCACCTGCCCGCCCGAAAAACAGTATCTCGGCAAGATCTGCGACCTTTCGGGCCAGCAGCTGGCAGGGGCGCCCAAATGGTCGGGATCGCTGACGGCCGATGCCGCCCAGCCGATCGGCTCGATCGAGCTTTATGGGCGCGCCGATTATAGCTTCCGGTCCAGCTATTTCACGGCGGTCAACAACTCGCGCTACTCGCGGGTGGACTCCTACGGCATCACCAACCTGCGCGTCGGCGTCCGGAGCGATGACAGTCGCTGGGACGCGTCCGTATGGTCCCGCAACCTGTTCGACGTGAATCATTTCCAGACGCTCGGCGCATCCGACACCGGGCTGATCTCGGCGATCGCGGGCGACCCGCGCACCTTCGGCGTCACCCTTCGCACCAAGCTCTGAGAGGTCAGACATGGCTACCGTCCTTCCTGCCCGGCATACCGACTTCCCGCAGCAACGCAGCGTCTTGCGCGGGCTACCTTTCTTCCGGCTGGCGGCGTTTTCGTCGATCGCCATGCCGGTAGCGGCGGCACAGATGCCGATCGGCGTCTACCTGCCCGCCATCTATGCGCAGGAATTCGGTCTCTCGCTGGGCGTGCTGGGAACGATCTTCTTGGTCGCGAAGCTATGGGGAACCGTCACCGATCCGCTGATCGGGGTGCTCAGCGACCGGACGGGCGGACGCTTCGGGCGTCGCCGTCCCTGGATCCTTGCCGGGGCGACGCTGTTCGGCCTGTCCGCCTTCTTCCTGTTCTTTCCCCTGCCCGGGGTCGGTGCCGTCTATCTCGGGCTGACGCTGTTCGCGCTCTACCTCGGCTGGTCTATGATCCAGATCCCCTATTACGCCTGGTCGGGGGAGATATCGGCGGACTATCATGAACGGACCCGCGTGGTGACGTTCCAGTCGGTGGCGGCGGCGCTGTCGCTGCTTCTCGTGCTCGTCCTGCCGACGGTGGTGGATCAGCTCCATCCCGGCAATGCGCGGCTCAAGCTCGCGACAATGGGCGGGCTGGTCTTGCTGCTGCTCCTGACCGCCCTGCCGCTCGCGCTGCGGGCCTTTCCTGAGCCAGTTGCGCCACCCGCGCCGCGGACCCCGCTGTCCTTCTTCACGACCGTCCGGCTGGTATGGGCCAATCCCCTGCTCGTCCGGGTGCTGGCGTCCGACTTTGCCGTGACGCTGGGCCAGACGATCCGCGGCACGCTCTTCCTGTTCTTCGTCACCATCTACATGGGCCTGTCGCAGTGGGCGAGCGGCCTGTTCCTGCTCCAGTTCATCTTCGGCGTGATCGCCGGGCCGATCTGGATGCGGGTCGGCCAGCGCCTCGGCAAGCACCGGACGGCGGTGGCGGGCGAACTGGTGCAGGTGGCGATCAACCTCGGCCTATCGCTGGTGGTGCCCGGGCAGCTGCCGCTGTTGCTGGCGCTCACCATCAGCCAGGGTCTGGCGCAGGGTTCGGGCAACCTTATGCTGCGTTCGATGGTCGCCGACATCGCCGACAAGCACCGGCTGGAGACGGGCGAGGACCGCAATGCGCTGTTCTTCTCGGTATTCAGCATCTCGATGAAGGCGGCGATGGCGGTCGGTGTCGGGATCGCGCTGCCGCTTGTCGCGTGGCTCGGCTTCACCCCGACGGGGATCAACACGCCAGAAGGCCTGCACGGGCTGTTGCTCGTCTTCGCGCTCGGCCCGGCCATCGCCCACCTCGTTTCCGCCGCACTCGTCCACGGCTTCCCGCTCGACGAGGCGACACACTCCGAAATTCGCCGGCAGCTTCACCTGAGAAACGCGCTGCCCGCCGAATGATCCGACCTGTTCCCCAATCCCCCGAAGGAGACCTGAGATGACTGCACTTCAGAAGAATTTCGTGAATGCCCGCGAGGCCGACACGCCGCTCGACATCGTTCCCGTCGCCGGCCGGATCGGCGCAGAGGTTCGCGGTGTCCGCCTGTCCGGCGAGATCGACGAAATCACCCTCGACGCGCTCAACACTGCGCTGCTTCGCCACAAGGTGCTGTTCTTCCGCGACCAGACGATCGACGATCGCGAGCAGGAAGAGTTCGCCCGGCGCCTCGGCACGCCCGTTGCCCACCCGACCGTGCCGGTCGCCGACGGTTCGCGCTACCTGCTCGAGCTCGACTCCCGTGAGGGCTATGCCGCGTCCAGCTGGCATACCGACGTCACCTTCGTGCCGTCCTATCCCAAGGCGTCGATCCTTCGCGCGATCGAGGTGCCGGACGCGGGCGGCGATACGCTGTGGGCGAACACCGCGACCGCCTATGAGGAGTTGCCGGATGCCTTGAAGATCCTCGTCGACAATCTGCGCGCGGTGCACACCAACCTCTATGACTATGCCGCGACCTTCGGCTCCTTCGCAAAGGAGCAGATCGAGAACCACAAAGCGGTCTTCGCATCGACTGTCTACGAGACCGAACATCCCGTCGTCCGCGTCCACCCGGAAACGGGCGAGCGCACGCTGATCGTCGGCCATTTCATCAAGAGCTTCGTCGGGTTCAACGGCGCGGATTCGCAGCGGCTGCTCCAGATCCTGCAGGATCATGTCACCAAGCCCGAGAACACGGTTCGCTGGCGCTGGCGGAAGGGCGACGTGGCGATCTGGGATAATCGCGCGACCCAGCATCGCGCGATCGCCGATTTCGGCCTGCAACGCCGAAAACTGCGTCGCGTGACGATCGACGGCGACCTGCCGGTGGGTATCGACGGCCTTCCCAGCCGGGCGATCAAGCCTGAGCCGGCCTTCGAAGCCATCGCCGCCGAATAAGTCCCCAACTGGAAGGCGCCAGCCTCTCTCCCCGGCGCCTTCTCCTTTTTAAGGAGCGGAAGATGAGCGACAGCGAAGCAGCAACCGGGGGGCGCCCCAACTTCCTCGTGATCATCGTCGACGACATGGGATTTTCCGATATCGGCGCGTTCGGATCGGAGATCGAGACGCCGCATCTCGATGCCCTCGCACATGCCGGCGTGCGGCTGACCGATTTCCACTCGGCCCCCGCCTGTTCGCCGACCCGGGCGATGCTACTGACCGGTACCGATCATCATATCGCGGGCCTGGGATCGATGATCGAGGTCGTACGCCCCGATTTCGACCGGCCACCCGGATATGAGGGATATCTCAACGACCGCGTGGTCACGGTGGCAGAGCTGCTGCGCGAGGGCGGGTATCGCACGATCCTGTCGGGTAAGTGGCATCTGGGCGACACGCCAGAGCGCTTTCCGGCGGCGCGCGGCTTTGAACGGTCCTTCGCTCTCCTGCCCGGGGGGGGCGACCATTTCGGTGGCGGGCCGCTCGATCAGCTGGTCGCGCATCGCCCGATCTACGCCGAGGACAAGGATTATGTAAGCGAGCTTCCCGACGATTTCTACTCATCGGACTATTTCGCGACCCGCTTTGTGGAGTTCCTGAAGGAGGGCGAAGGCGATGAGCGGCCCTTCTTCGGTTACCTCTCCTTCTCCGCGCCCCACTGGCCGCTCCAGGCGCCGGATGCCGAGATCGCCAAATATCACGGGCGCTATGACGACGGGCCCGATGCGCTGCGCGAGCGCAGGCTGAAGCGGCTGCAGGAGCTGGGCCTCGTCTCGCCCGACACCATTCCCCACCCGACCGTGACCGACGAGCCCGAATGGGACGCGCTGTCGCCCGAGGAAAGGGCCCATTCTGCCCGCAGCATGGAGGTCTACGCCGCAATGGTCGACCGGATCGACCAGAATGTCGGCCGCGTGGTCGACGCGCTGAAGGCGTCGGGGAAGTTCGACAATACGCTGATCTTCTTCCTGTCCGACAATGGGGCCGAAGGCGCGGTGGTCGAGGCGATGCCGATCATGGGATCGGTTTTCAAGCGCCTGATCGCCGAGCATTGCGACAACAGCCTGGAGAATGCCGGACGCCCGAAATCCTATATCTGGTACGGCCCGCGCTGGGCGCAGGCGGCGACCGCACCGTCGCGGCTGGTCAAGACCTACACCACAGAGGGCGGCATCCGCGTGCCTGCCTTCATCCACTTCCCGCCCGCGACCGAACAGGCCGGGAAGATCGCGACTCCCTTTGCCACGGCGATGGACCTGACGCCGACGCTGCTCGATCTGGCGGGCGTCCGACATCCCGGCACATGGTACAAAGGCCGCGAGATATTCGATGTACGCGGCCGATCGTTCTGGCCGTGGCTGGAAGGGAAGGCCGAAGCCATCCATCCACCGGGCACGAGCACCGGGTGGGAACTGTTCGGCCGCCGCGCCATCCGCCGCGACCAGTGGAAGGCTGTCTATGTTCCTGACGAACATGGCGTCTCACGCTGGCAGCTCTACGACCTGTCGAGCGACCGCGGCGAGATCAGCGACCTGGCCGAAGCGCACCCCGAGGTGCTGGACGAGCTGCTGCTGCTATGGCGCGACTATGTCCGCGATTTCGGCGTGGTGGATGAGGCCATCAGCATCTTCGATGCCGCACCCGAATGCTGGACAAGCTGGTCACCTTCGGAAGCGGCAGAATGACAGCGAACGGCATTGGGGCCTTGCTTAGTGGCTAGGACGAGCCCGTCAGTCCCCATGCCATTTGGTTAGCAACGTAGGAAGGTTCAGTATTAGCCGTTCCGACTCCAAAAAATGACTATCGCACCGTTACATCCGCAGCCATGTGAGTCCCAGCTAACCGGAACGGCCGCTTTGAGCACGGGCTGAGAGGCGTGCGTTGCCGGCCAATATTAGGGCGCGTCCCAACTGTCTGCTTCGGAGCGATCCATCGTCAGCCTCTGTCAGGAGCAGACGTTCATGGTAACTGATCTGAACGACCCGCTTGGTCGGGAGCGGACGACGCTGATAACGAGGTATCATCCGAGGCACATTTAGGGCGCCGTCAAAAAGTCTCTTCGTCCTTCAGATACTTATGCGCAGGAAGCGACGGAGGGCATGGTAATCGAACCCACGATACAAGGCAAGCTTCCCGCCGCCACAGCTTGCCGCCGTTGGGGGTGACCATCAGGAAGAGGCGGTTGGCGTCGACGAGCTTGTAGGATTTGGGCCGCGGCTTGGCCGTGCGCACCTTGGCATCGGTAAGCATGGTTCGGTCTCCGA